>Ga0214921_10003475_pt1 | contig 24041 bp, 20 predicted proteins | sample LL1505_MetaG_FD_177992 | JGI IMG/M metagenome (GOLD analysis project Ga0214921, IMG submission 177992) | Freshwater microbial communities from Lake Lanier, Atlanta, Georgia, United States - LL-1505 | ecosystem: Environmental > Aquatic > Freshwater > Lake | place: USA: Georgia | collected...
CCACCGCCACCACCACCGCAGCCGCAGCCGCAGCCGCAGCCACCGCCACCGCCACCGCCAGCACCAGCACCAGCACAAGCACAAGCACCAGCGCCACCAGCACCAGTAAGGCCAGCATCGCCACGACCAAACCCAAACGCAGTACAGGCTAAGAACCTATTAGAACAACTGCAACCAGCTAAAGCCAATATAGACAAAGCATTAGAAGAACTCAACGCAGCAGCGGCGAACATTAATGCCGCAATCGCACGAAAGAAACAGAATGAGCCTAAGGACGCACAAGGAGGAATCGACTATTTAAAGATTGTTACTGATAGAATAAAAACGCTGAGAGAATTAAAAGCCGAGGTAGATGGTATTACATCAACGATTACTAAGGATAGTATTGATAGGGATGCAGCTGACCTTACAGCACAACTAGAAAGATTGAAAAAAGCAAATACAGGCGCAGGCGAAATACAAAGGTATAGAGATGAAGCAAATAGGTCGATAAGACAAGCCGAAGCCGCCGCCGCCGCCGCCGAAGCCGCCGCCAAAGCCGCCGCAGCAGAACAGTCGGCGTTAACAGTAAAAATAGATAAGGAACTAAGTGAAACACTAAAAAAAAGGCAGGATGACGAAATAGCGAAATATGTAATATCACATGCTGGAAAAAGTGCTCAATTTAATAATTTGTTTTCTACAAAGCTTACAAGAGAAATAGAAACTAAGAAGCTTCCAGCCCCAGTAGCCGGTCTAGTAGCGACTATCTCTGATAATATTGGTCGGGTAGCAAACGATTATTCTGGTATTACAGCAGGAACTCCATTTCCCCCTACTAAATCATCAGTTATAGTATCTAAGTACCTACAAGATTACATAACAAAACCACAAGGTACTGCTCCGAAAAGTAACTGGAGATTAATTACAGGGACTATGATGGAAAACACGCGGCCTGATATCAGGGATCTATTAGTTAGTATTATTCCGGGTATTGTTAGTACGATGGCTATATCACGGGGAGAATCACTTGCTATTGATGCATATAAAAAGAGGATAACTCTAACACAAAAACAGAGAAATGACATTTTAAGCAAGTATAAAACTCTAAGCCCAGTGAAAAGACAAGAACTTGAAACAAAATTTCCAGCTTCACAGGGGGGTGGCGGAGACACGGAAGATATCGAAGACATTCCAGACATCAGTACACGCGATCCCACCACAACGCAATCGTATCAGGATCTCGCTGAAGAGGTTACAGGAAAGCTGCGGACATCGCTGGATACATGTACCGAGGATCTCACGCGCTGTCAGCAAGAAAAAGAGAAGAATAGGGCGGCCATTGACTCCCTGAATGCGAATATTGCGTCCCTTCAGGCCGAACTCCGCTCACAAATGAATGCGGCGGCCAAAGGCTCCCAAGAACTTACGGCAAAACTGGGTGAGTTAGATACAGCCAAGGCTAGCGACGATCAGTCCGCCAAGGCCCTTGCCGATGCGACAGAACAATACAAGACGCTTATTACAGAAAGCCAGGCCAAGCTGGCCGAAACCGACGCCCAACTCAAGGATACTCGCGCAAACATCGAGGGACTTACCGCTGAAATAGAGGCCGCCGATAAGAAGGCAAAAGAGAATGAAGCTCTCATCCAAGAGCTAAAGCAGACTATTGCGCAGCTCCAACCGCAGAAGCAGCAGCAGCCACAATCCGGTGGCGCCCCTGATACACATCCTCTTCTGGTCCTTGCCGCAGCGATTTCCGCCGCTGCAGCAAGTCTTCTTCCTAAATAGAGAATGGATCCCCCCAATATGATCCTTAAGGCCAAATATGCCTTCTATTCCACGCTTATCTTCTTCCTTGTTGCGAGCCCAGAGACATATAAGATGTCACAGAATCTCTTTGGCTGGGGGTTAACCATTGCAGACCGCAATGGCGCCCCCACCGCCTACGGCTTTTTTCTTCACACTGCTCTGTTTTTCGTCGTTCTGTGGGGAGCTATGTTGTTCCCCAGGGACTAATGCTACATCCGTACAGCCGCTCATAGAGTATCCGTTCAGCCTCCGCCGTCGCAGCCTGTACGGATAGTCCCTTCTCCATAGCCGTCGCCACAATCGCCGCAGCCTCGAGCCTATGCTCCTCCGAAAACACAGGGTCCGACAGCACGACAGTCACCTTGCGCCACATACCGCCACGAAAACTCAACATCTGGGTGGATACTATCTAAGTATATTCACTCCGGCTTAAGCGTTCAGTTCACGGCAGACATTTTCACCCAGCTATCCAGATAGACCATGCTCAGTTGGAAACTCATTCTGCTCATTATCGCTATTGTTGGGATTCTTGGACTTGTTACCATGTATGGCCTGGGCATCTCCCTGAATCGTGGGCTGATCCAGGGATTCCAGGGCGGCGCCCCGGATGGCACGACCTTTACGATGTATTATGCTGATTGGTGTGGGCACTGCCAGACAGCCAAGCCGGAGTTTGCCGAGTTTGCGAAGCAGGGTATTCTGAAGATTGGCAATGAGAACTGTAAGATTCGCATGATTAGCCCCGAGAAGGAGCCAGAGGCCGCAAGGGGCAAGAATCTCAAGGGCTTTCCCAGCTTCTTACTCGAGACTGCCGATGGCAAGACTGTGGAGTACACTGGTGAGCGCAACACCGCGGGCTACATGAGTTTCCTGAATGCAAATCTGGGAGTGAAGTAATACCGTGTTGTGCCAAAATACGTCCACCCCTAAAGGGGTGGGCGTATTTAGCTTACAACACAACTGTAGGCAAGTAGGCACAATTTAAGTCCACCTATGGGTGGACTTAAATTGGCACTTGACGGTACGGCTTTTATAGCCTCAATACATATCTAGCATCCATGATACTAGATATGTATTCTTTTAACACCCATTAGAGAACTTACATCTCACGCTTGCGGCGAGAGGCCTCCTTCAGCGCCTCACCAAAGGTCGCATCCTTGTCCTTGCGACGCATCTCAGTGAAAATCTTCTTCACGAACTTATTCCAGGGAGATGCCTTGCGCTTGCCACCGGACATATTCATGTTATTCTTGCGCGTCTTACGCTTGCCGCCCTCCATCATGTTATTCTTACGCGTCTTACGCTTGCCGCCCATCATCATGTTCTTACGACTGTTATCCATAGTGTTCTACCTAGGGAATGGAAAATCTACGCACCGGCGGTCTACCCGGGGTAGATAGAAATCTGACCGCAGCCTTATACCCTGCCGCAATAATCGCCTCCTTTTCCTCCATATTTGCCTCGAAATCAATCGCAGTAATCCCATCGCAGGGGACACTGAGGGTGTTCGCCGGCCAGGATTCCTTTAGGCCCACTGAGCGTTCATAATCACTCGAATAATAGAGCTGGGCGATAAATCCATAGAGACTGGTTATTGTTTCACTAGGCTTGTGCGCATCGCCAAAAACAATACTGAGTGTATAACGTTTTTCTTCATCCGAGAGATAGTTGAATGGCGATGAGCATATCACCCCTCCGTCTAAAAAGAGGTGACCGGAGTTCAGATCCCGCATCGGTGTAAAATAAATCGGAATACTCATGGATGCCTGTACGGCAAAAGCGACGTGAGAGTTGGGTGATACCTTTGCACTAAACTCTTGGCCGCGACATGTGTTAATATTTGTCGCAATGACCCGTAAGGATGGGCCTAGCTTTCTGGCCTCCAGCTCCGCAAACGTACACTGCGGGTTAAGCTTCTTTCCCCGCAGAATAACTGACAGAAGTTTCTTGACATTCGCGCCTGTATCGATGCCAAAGGTCTCAGTAAAGTTAAAGGCCGTCTCGGGATCGACATCACGGATTAAGCCGAAATCGAGAAGGAGGACGATTTGGCGCAACTCCGGTAAACTACAGCCAATGCTGAGACATAGAGCGCACAGGGCGCCAGCACTAATCCCAATGTATTCCTTTACGTTTTTTAATAGGCCCTGCGCGTCGAGTGCCTCTAAGACTCCTACATGCGCAAACCCTTTGATTCCGCCGCCGCTGAGAGAAATTCTATACGGCGGTATATTCATCCTGCCTGCGTTGAACATTATATCATAAACACACCGAGCGCAATGAAGAGGATTCCTGCAAGCTGTTTATAGGAATAGGTTTCTCCGAACCACATGCCAGTCAGAACCCCTGTAACGGTTGTCCCAGCATTCCACGCAGCATTCACAATGCCGAGATTATTTCTCATCACGGACATCTGAAGAACATAGGCGATTACAACATAGAGGGTTCCGCCAAGAGGAGAAAGCCATGCGTTAGGCTTCTGCGATGCGGCCTTTAACGAGGCATCTGCGACCACTTCTAGCGCTGTTAGCGCCAGCGCGTACTGCATATCTTCCCTGGGTATGAAGTTCATCTATCGTAAACGAGTAAATTAAGAGTTAACTGTACGGTATGATATGAATTTTATAGTCTAATACACAGGGTAAGAAGACTATGTCCGGAAGAAACGATTTAGAGCCGCGCCAGCTCTTTGAACGGCGGGTTGCGCGAGATACGGCAAAGCTGAGAGCCTATGACCAGGTCTATAAACAGATTGAAGTGCGCATTCGTACTACTGCTGAATTACCCAGTAATCCAAACTACGTGCTGTATACCGTCCCGCCATTTATCCTGGGGCTTCCCGCAATCGATATGCAGGATTGTATTGTCTATATTGTTCATAAATTGCGGACCAGCGGCTTCATGGTTCGCTTCACCTATCCGAACCTTCTCTACATTTCCTGGCAGCATTATGAGCAAGAATATATGCGGGAGCAGAATCCGATTACACAGGCAATGAAGCCACCGGCACCGCCCACAAATTCGAGTAAGAAGGGGACCACAGGAAAACGGGGTATGGGTGCGGCGACGGGCTCTACGCAACGTGTCACCTTTGCGCCCGATCTCGGTAGGATTGGAGGGGCTCCTGCTGCTGCACGTTCCGCAGCAGAATACAAGCCACCCGATTCCTTCTTAGAGGGGATACAGCGGCCACTAAAGCCCGCTTCTGGAAACAAGACAGAGTCGATTATATCGGAGCTTTGGAACTTCTAGAGAGTTAATAGGATGGATGCTCTACTCGGACGAAAACCGGCCTTTGGTAGTATTCTTAATGCTATCTTAGATCCGATTGTTACACGGGCCAGGACCCGAAAAAATAAAGCGACCCAGTCAGCTACCCGAAATCGGAAGACAGTAAAAAATATTCGGAATGCCTTGAAGGATGTGACTGCGAAGCAAAGGTGGCTGGATGACTTTCATTCTGAGCTCGAGCCAAGGGTGGAGTGGGTCAAGAAGACGTCAAAATCCACAGGGAAACCCTATTGGTACAATCCTTCCACAAAGGAGAGTGTATGGGAAAATCCAGCCGTAAAATTGGCTGCGACTAAGCCTGAAGGAAAGGCACAAAAGAAGATGGATGCTCCTGCTGCTCCTGCTGCTGCTCCTCCTGCTCCAAAGAAGGGGTCCAAGCTCGCAAAGGCCGTGACAGAGAGTCTCGCGGCACTTCCGCCTCCGCCATCTGTGGTTCCAGATGTTCTTCCAGCAACAGGCAAGTTTCCCACCCTGTATAGCAAGTCTAAGGGGGGTAAGACCCAGATATGGAGCATCGAAGTGACAAAGGGGCCAGGAGATGGCGCAACAATCAAGACGTCCTATGGCTATGAGGGTGGGGCCATGCAGGAGAATCAGAAGGAGATTCTGAAGGGGAAGGTGAAGCGAACAGCCTGGGAGCAGGCCGTCTCCGAGGCGCAGTCAGATTGGAAGAAGAAGAAGGATAAGGGATATGCCGAGGCAGTGGGGAACGCCCACGTACCTGGCGTCGCAGGAGAAGATGCCGTCGCAGCGCATGCGACGATTCTGCCCATGTTGGCCCACGACTACCATAAGCGCGGTAAGTCGATTGTATTTCCCGCCTTTGTCCAGGCTAAACTGGATGGCGTACGCTCAATCTTTCACAATGGAATCCTAAGCAGCCGTATGGGCAAGCCCTTTAGCGGCCTCGAGCACATTACAGGAGAGTTGGGCGCAGCCACTGCAGAAGGCCTAATTCTAGATGGAGAAGTGTATTCCAACAAACTGCCCTTCCAGCAGTTTGTGGGGCTCGTGAAGAAGAAGAAGTTTACTGAGGCTGATAAGGCCCAGCTGAAACAGGTAAGTCTCTGGGTCTACGACTGCGTAAATGACAAGCCCTTTGAGGAGCGGCTCGCCATGCTGAAGGCGTTCTTTGCAAAGCACAAATTCGCTCATGTGAATCTCTTACCTACGGAGGAGGCTGCCGCCGCTGCAGACCTCAAGAAGTTCCATGATGCGTATGTCGCAGATGGCTATGAGGGGCTGATTGTGCGTAATAAGAAGGGCGCATATCATCTGGCCACGCGATCCGCTGATCTCCAGAAGTACAAGGAGTTTGAGGATGACGAGTACGAGGTGGTGGGCTTCACAGAGGGCGAGGGACATGAGAAGGGGCTCGTGATTTGGACGTGTAAGACAAAGGATGGAAAGAAGTTCAATGTGCGTCCCCGGGGAACGCACGAGGAGCGCGCCGCGCTGTTTAAGGAAGCGGCGACCTATGTGGGGAAAAAGTTGACCGTGCGCTTCCAGGAACTCACAGGAGATGGTATTCCGAGATTTCCAGTGGGAATCACCTTTCGTGATTATGAATAATGTGACGTACATATAGAATGTCGGATACGGCAAGTTCCGGATCATTAAGTTCAGGAGCATTAAGTTCCGGATCATTAAGTTTAGGAGCCGAGCGAACTATTTTCAATGTACCTGTGACTACGGTAGGGAATGGTAGCAGTAGATTGGATGTACCCGGCTCGCCCGATAGAAATAGTCTAGCAAATGAACTGAGCCCAATGCTGAAGCCTATGGCGAACATGAAGCATGCGCTTATTGACCCAGTAGTTACCTATAAAGGCATACCGCAGGCAGATGTAAGCCTAAAGAAGAAGAAGCCCGCGAAGAAGAAGCCAACAGCAACTACAAAGGGGGATGGCTCGGCTATACAGCAACAGGGGGGCCTAGTACAGGGAGGACAGCCTCCACCAGGACCCGATGGACCCTGGGAAGCAGTAAATGGCGTAGAACTATCGCCTAATGCGCCAGATATAGGAACACGGGCATACATCTCGTTAGCATATGCTCCCCAGGGGCCAACTGGCAATCACTGTCCCGAAGGGTATACAATGGCTCCGAGTTCAAAAGAGAATCCATGGCAAACATGTATTTTGAACAAGGCAGTAGGCTATACAATAGCACCCCCCCCCACACTGAAACCTATAGGAGGCGTGCAAAGGCCACCCCCGCAGGGATATAATTGGTGGGTAGACTACAGCACGTCTCCCCAGGGGATACGACAGGGCAGTGATGTGCGTAAGTCTATCATAGCGAATGGGAAGCTGGCGAAGATGCGTGGGATGGAGCAAATCATATCGCCTTCCTTTCTGGAGACCACCCTTACACGCCTGGGAGAAATGAGTGAGAATATGAAGGCACTTACAACTATAAATGAGAATGTATCTAGTTTAAATGAGAATGTGAAAGCATTACTTGAAGCATCTAAGCCCGCAAACACGACTCAAGAGACAGCTGAAGAGGCAGAAACAAATAACTCGCAGGAAGGAGGTCGCCGCCGCCGCCGCAAAACTAAGGGCAGGCGCAAGGGTCGTAGGGGAACTCGCCGCTAACTTACCCTGAAATGGCTTAACCCTAAATAGAATGGTAGTACAGGGAGGACAGCCTCCACCAGGACCCGGTGGTCCCTGGAAAGCAGTAAATGGTGTAGAACTATCGCCTAATGCACCAGAAATAGGAACACGGGCATACTTGTCGGTAGCATATGTTCCCCAGGGGCCAAATGGTGATCAGTGTCCCGAAGGGTATACAATGGCTGCGAGTTCAAAAGAGAATCCATCGCAAACATGTATTTTGAGCAAGGCAGTAGGCTATACGATAGGACCCCCCCTTACAGTAAAACCCGTATTGAATGGTAGTGCAGTACCTGAGAAAACACGGTTCGACGTTGCTATAAGCCAGCTTCTTGCATATCTTACACCGAGTACTATCGCCACTCTACTTGCTGCTATTACCCTACTACTACTTCTTGTAAGTAATACTCTACATCCTCGGGAAGTAACCTCGCAGCAAGGAGGCCGTAAGCAGCGTCAAAGTAAGGGCAAGCACAAGGCGCGCACCAATCGCAGGATCTAAGCATGTAATAGCCCATACAGACGTTTGGCCACCGTCGGCCCAACCTTTCGTTTCCCCACAGCCACAGAAGCAATCTTACTTTCTTCTGTGGCCCAGACCCCTGTTAAGTTCCCCCCGCATGCGCTAAGCACAGCATCCGCTACTGCAAAGGAGACGCCCGGGCACCCCTGTAGCGCACAGAGCGCAAAGTTCTTCGGGTCCTCCTTATTCCCCCGCTTTGTTACTGTCACCGTAGACGAATACGCAAGTGCTGTAGGGTCGGCCAGGACAAAGACTTCTGGCTCAGCAGAAATCTGAGAGGCCAGAGTTGTACATAAGGCCGCAGTGGCTTCCACCGAATCCGTATGAATTACCGCGACACCGTACCGGAGAGCAAGCCGATTCAAATATTTTTGTAGGGTGTCCTGTTTTAGCTTTCCCCAGATTCGGTCTAGCTGGCCCTCAATAACGTAGAGAGGGCGCGCAGCACGCTCTAGACAATAGGTCGTAAGCCGCGTGCGCTGCTCTCTGTAACGCCCATCGAGAATCGATGCCTCCAAATCATTTACGGTTTTTCGCTCAATCACCACGCCGCCGCGGTAAACCTCTTCACCACTCAGGCCAATCCAAATATCCCCTACAGGAAGAGTTCGAACAGGCCATGGGGCCAGCAAGGGTGCTAACTCTCGTTCGCGTGTATCAACTACGCAAGAGAGAGTTGTCATTACTTGTAGATTTAGGAAGGGTTTAGACCTATTTACGCTTATGCGTCTTTCCCTGTGTTCTTTTACTCGCCCGCTGCGTCCTACGCCTGTACCCACCTTCATTCGCATTATTCTCTGCGTTATTGTTCCCTGTTTCTTCATTCTCAGCATTCTCATTCTCAGCATTCTCATTCTCAGCATTTTCATTCTCAGCATTCTCATTCTCATTCTCATTCTCAGCATTCTCATTCTCATTCTCGTTCTTAGCCGCCGCAGCCGCAGCCGCAGCCGCCGCAGCCGCATCTGCTGCATTTTTCAGCGCCTTAGCATCCGCAGCGGCCTTTTCCGCGGCCGTGGCCGCTGCGGCAGCTGCAGCGGCCTGGGCCGCACCTAAATCGACAACCTTCTTATCAATATCTCTCGTTGTTACAAACGTAATATTTTCATGTTTCATTATAGCATCGAGTTTCTCATTAAGGTCCTGCATGAGAAAATACATCTTTTTAATCGTTTCCTCGGGATCTTCCTCTTCATAATAGTAGTTCGAACCAGAAGATGAAGATGGCCCAGTCGCAGACACATCAGTAGGCGAACCGGAAGGGCCAGGTATACCTGGAGTTACGGGCAGATCCGCAAACACAGAGCTAGAAGCGCTAGGCAGGAAGGGTGGCGCAACCACAGAGCTAGAAGCGGTAGGCAGCGCAACCACAGAGCTAGAAGCGGTAGGTGGCGCAACCACAGAGCTAGAAGCGGTAGGCGGCACAATCGAAAGCATGGATCCAGACACCCCAGATGTAGTGGTTAACAGCGGCACAAAATATGTACTTCCAGATTGTGCAGACATGTGCTCCTACTTATTTACTGTCGATATTATTTTACAACCACTTTTCTGTAGGGTTTGTCGGCGCAAACATGCGCTCCAGTCCAGGTGTCCATGCCTGATAATCCCATTTACCCATACGTGTCTTTCCTGGATTACTCATATCGTAATACGGATCCCTCGCCGCTGCCGTATCATATACTGTGGGGGGCACTTCAATCGTCGCCTCACCAGAATGTTGCACAGGGCCCATAGATGCCGGGGCCTCTTCATCCTCATATAGAATTTTCTCATCCTTCTTGCGAACTCCTGTAATCTCGTAGACATTTGTATCGGGCTTATGCGCAATGGTGGGGATTAACCCCTTCACATCATAAATTCTATAAATCATCTTCTCAGGATCCTCATCTGGATTATAGGAGCCCAGATCTGCCGTAGTAGGGGCCTTATACGTTTGAAGAATCTTACGTTCTTCCATCTCAGTTATATCGGTGTCAGGGGGAACCATATTGTCACCATTAACCTGTTTGTACGGTTGCGCCGAATCTGGCACAGTGGGTGTCGCATTCTGAAAGGACTCGCGCAGGCCCGCCTGGAACTGTTCAGAGGAAGGAGGAAGTCCAGCCCAATCCATCGGGCGCTGAGACATCAGCTTTGCCCTCAGCGCCTGTGATATCTCCCTATCGGACTCATTCTGAAAGACCATATCATACTCATAGTCGCCCAAATCTTTAATCGCCCCTTTTGCAACCGGGTCTAGGCTCGTTGTCTCCATCACCACCCGGCCTGGCCTCGACGATGCCGGTGTATCTGGTATGACAGTTGGCGGCACTACAGGGTAAATATCCCCCGCGGTTGGCCCGGTCATACTGCTAGGATTCTGAAACGTCTCCAAATATTTGCGTCCATTTATATACAAGACGACATAGCCAAGGAGAACCAGTATAAAGAATATAACAAATATCTGTTCCACGTTCATCTAAGACCCTATCTAACAGTACCTGTCAAAAATAAGTCCATCTAATAGAATGCCCCTCAAGCGAGTCTCCAAAACAAAAAAACAGCTCAGGCCACAGACAAAGAAACTATCGGACGGAATCGATGTATCCACTGATGCGGATCTAGAGAAGTTATCGGCCCTTCTTAAAAAACATCGGGTTATTGTGGTTCTCATCCACGCCGATTGGTGCGGTCACTGTCAGACCTTTAAGCCCCTCTGGGAGGACTACAAGAAGATTCCAGGTCGTACTGTTCCTATGGCGAGTGTGAATGAGCGGATGCTCTCGAAGACTCCGTTCAAGGCTGCGAAGCTCGATGGATATCCTAGCACCGTTGTCTATTCGGGCAAAGACGGTTCCTTTGGCTCCTTTACGAATGAGCAAGGGGAGGAGACGCACGCGGTCCCTAATAGCCGTGATAAGATGGTTATGACGAAACTCCTGCGGGCGCGGCCCTCAATGATGCGTAAACTGAACTCGAATAACCAGGATTCGGAAACGGCTCTGTCGACGCCCGAGGCGAATCTGTTGCGTGAAGAATCCGGAAAACGGGTGATGCGGAACAAGGACATCCCTATGGTTAACATGAATGATGTTCTGCCGCCCAATACACATTCTAATAGTGCTTCTCCCAGTCTGCGGGCTACTCGGCGTAGAAAGGTGAAGGGCTACTAAAAATTGTTCCGGCCGCTCGCCCCAGCATAGTATACAAGGAATGCCAACGGTCTTTCACATCATTGATGCGATTATCGAGGATGTGGAGGGAGATGTGCCTGTTCTTAGCGGCAATCTCTCTGACGATGACGCGGAGATTCGAAAGGTGATGCCAAAGTCGAAGAAGAAGAAGGAGTCCGACTACACGTCGCCGGACAAGCTGAATCTACACATCTACTTGTTTGGCAAGACTGCAGAGGGTCAGGCCGTCCGAGCATGCATAGAGGGGTTTGAGCCCTTCTTCTATGTTCGTTTACCCGGTGAGGGGTCCAAGATTCGCTCGGATTTTGAGCATGTCCTCAGCGGCAGCCTGAAGTCCTGGCTACGATCTGTGGTGAAACTGGACTACACCTCAGCAAAGACTCTATACGGCTACACGGGGGGCAAGGCCTTTCCCTTTGTGAAGCTGTCCGTGCCGTCGCTTACTGCATTCCGTGCGCTACGCAAGGTCTTCCTAGACCCGGACTACAGCAAGCCGATCTTTCAGCTAGGGACTCATGGCTACCTGGAGGTGTTTGAGGCGAATCTGGACCCCATGCTGCGATTCTTTCATCTGCGGAACATCAAGCCGTGTGGCTGGGTGAGCGTTGATGCGCAGATTCGTGAGGGAGAGCTTACCGCCGCATGGGATGCTATTAGCCCGACTGTCCCGCCCGTTGCTTCTGCACCCTTCCTTATGGCAGCCTGGGATATTGAGTGCTATTCTGCAAATGGGGAGTTTACGCTGGCGACGAAGAACTTTGACCGGCTGGCTCGGCAACTCTATACGCACTCGTCGACGCCCGAGGAGGCCGCGGCCCACATTATTGCGGCCGCAACAGGCGTGCCCATTGAGGGGATGGACAGTATCACGGTCCGAGGAAAAGTCGATGTTGCTCGGCTGCGCGATTCTCTTACCAATGAGCTCTTCCTGGAGGGACTGGTCCCCCTCCTTTCGGGGAAGGAGGGCCTAAGCCAGACTACAAAGGAGGACCGTATCCGCGAAATCAGTGCCGTGCTCATGGGAACACTGAAGAGTAGCCTACCTCTTGCGGGCGACCCAGTGATTCAGGTTGGCACGGTGCTCGTGGTCAATGGCACCACAACAGAGAAACATATCTTCGTCCAGGGGTCATGCGACCAGGTCCCAGGGGCGAAGCTCCACGCCTTCCGCAGCGAAAAGGACCTTATTATCGGCTGGTGTAAGGCCATGGTCGCATGGAATCCGGATATCCTGATGGGCTACAACGTCTTTGGATATGATGAGCGATACATGTGGGAGCGGGCGAAGGAACTCGGTATCACGGATGACCCGCACATTCAGGGGCTCTCCCGAATGGTTGACATGGGACGCAGGGTAGACCTGGAGAAGAAGATGCTGTCCAGTTCGGCCATGGGCGACAATATGCTCTATATGTGGACGACGCACGGGCGTCTCCAGATTGATCTGTTCCATTATGTGAAGCGCAACTACAATCTTCCCGCGTATAAGCTCGACTATGTGTGCCAGCACTTCATGAGTGGCAAATGCTCCAGCGTGGATGCATCTGGACCGACATGGAGGATTCCCACGAAGAACACTGCAGATGTCATTGTGGGGCGCTATCTGGTACTCCTGGATGAGACGGGCGATACGGTCGTCGATAAGCTGCGCATCACGGGGATTGAGCCCGGTAAGGCTCTGGAGGTGGCCCAGCCCGAGGGGGATGACCTGGAGGATGTGCGCGCCTCTGTCGCCGACGCCGTAAAGTGGGCAGTGGTAAAGGATGACGTTTCCCCACAGGACATCTTCCGACTGTATCGTGAGGGGCCGGCAGGGCGTGCGCGTGTCGCGGCGTATTGCGTCCAAGATTGTGACCTCACCGTGGAGCTATTCAAGAAGCTCGATGTGTTCAATAATGCGATGGCGATGGCAAACACCTGCTCGGTGCCCGTTGGCTACATCTTCACGCGCGGCCAGGGCGTCAAAATCGAGTCCCTTATCTTCAAAGAGTGCTATCAGCGCGGCTTTCGTGTGGTGGTGCTTCCTACTACACCCAGGAGGCCCGATGACTATGTGCCGACCGCGGAAGAGGCTGCTGCGCAGGATTCCTATGAGGGCGCGATTGTGCTGACGCCGAAACCCGGTTTCTACTTCAAATCGCCGATTGGCGTTGCAGATTTCGCCTCGCTGTACCCCAGCACCATTATCAGCGAGAACATCTCCTATGACACCTTGGCGTGGGTAAAGAACTATCAGATAGATGGGGAGGGAAGGCCGACGACCTTTGCGTACGAGTATGGGTCCGAGGCGGCCGAACAGAGCGGGGTGAAGGGAGAGGCCTGGACCGACATTGAGTTTGATGTGTGGGGCGTCAAGGAGGGGGATACTCGTAAGGTGCCCGAGAAGGTGAAGCGGGGCCTGCGCATCTGTAGGTATGCGCAGGCGGAGAAGGGGACGCTACCACTGATTGTCGAGGGTCTTCTGGCCGCGCGAAAGGCGAAGCGCAAGGAGGCGGCCGCAGAGGAGGACCCGTTCAAGAAGGCTCTGCTCGATGCTGAACAACTGGCCTACAAGCTCACGGCGAATTCCCTCTATGGTCAGCTCGGGTCCAGCACATTCAAGATTCGCCTACAGCATCTGGCCGCCTCAGTGACGGCCTATGGCCGTAAGCAAATCCTGTTTGCGAAGGAGGTCATTGAGACCTTCTATGGGCCGGGCGCGAACCGTAGGGACTGCGCGGCCGAAATCATCTATGGTGATACGGATTCCCTGTTTGTCGATTTCAAGGTCACAGACTCGACGACAGGAGCTCCTCTGGAAGGAGAGGAGGCCATCAAAGCGACCATGCACTTGACCGAGGAAGCAGGAAAACTGGTGACGACCTGTCTGAAGGGGCCACACGATTTCGAGTACGATAAGACGATGTCGCCCTTCATCATCTTCAGTAAGAAGCGCTATGTCGGGAACCTCTATGGCGAGTCGTCGACAGAGTATTATCAGAACAGCATGGGGATTGCGACGAAGCGGCGCGACTATGCCGGTATTGTCAAGGTGATTTATGGCGGGGCGCTTCGCATTCTCTTGAGTCAAAAGGATGTCGTCACAGCAGCGCAGTTCGTAAGGGGCAAGCTTCAAGATCTTGCGAATGGGAAGGTGAGCATAAACCAGTTAACGCTCACCAAGGCGCTGAGGTCGGATTACAAGTCGGCCCCTGCGCACAAGATTCTAGCCGAGCGCATTACGCTCAGGGATCCAGGCAATGCGCCAGCCTCGGGTGACCGCATTAGTTTCCTCTATGTGCTGCCTGGAGTGGGGCAGCAAGCATCGAAGCTCCAGGGTGAGCGCATTGAGACACCGAGCTATATCAAGCAAAAGGGGTTGTCCATTGATATGAAATACTATATGGAGCATCAGCTGATGAATCCTCTAACCCAACTCTTTGCGCTCGTCGTGGAGCAGTTGCCCGGGTGTGTCGCGCCTGGTGGGCGCAGCTGGGCCAAGGCCGACGACTCTGACCGCGAGTACGCCGCGACCGAATATCTCTTCAGGGACGCACTGAATGCGTGCGACAAGCTCTCCACAAAGCGATACGCGCAGAAGATGTTTGGGGTCGTGTCTACGACGAACAGTAGCGCCACTGTTGCAGCAAAGGCCCCGCGAAAGGCCGTCGCACCCGCACCCAAATACATTCAGCAGAAGCTCACTAGCATCACGGCACAAATGGAGCTAATGAAACAGATGGAGAAGGTCGTGCCGCGAAGGTCGCCTAGAAACAATCCTAAAGAGTAATAGGGTACCACTTACTAGGAATGTGGACGGCAAAAGACCTTCTTCGCATTGCAGAGGTACAGGACCAGTATCTTGCGCGTTGCGCAGCATCACCGCTGAATATGGCAGCCCGTAGCGACTACATCTATGGGCCCTCTTTTTTAAGCGATTCAGATGCAGAACGCCTGGGCAGGATTGTCCGCGGCCTCGATCTCCTACGCGATACAGATACAGTTATTCTGAGTACTTCCGCAGACAATGGCTATCCCCATACACGCCCGAAGGCCCTCATCTGTCTTCCCGCGGGCTTTGTCAGCTCCTCATCAGACGCCGAGTTGAAGCAAACCCTCTGCCATGAAGCCTTTCATGTTCATCAACGTGCGGCGCCAGGCCTGTGGAAGGCCATGTGTAAGGCCGAGGGATGGACCCCCCTCTCTCAGGATGACGTCCCCACACGCTTTAGAGAAAGGTGCCGTATTAATCCTGATACATTCTATGATACTCCCTTCTGGGCCTGGGATACACACTATGTACCTCTGCCCCTCTTCAAACAGGGATTCACTGTCGCGCTCGGCGATGTCACCATCGAGTGGCTGGATCGTCGCACAGGCGCCCTCTTTCATTCTCCCCCGCCCTCCTTTACAGACATCTATGGATCTCCGTCGCAGCCAGAACATCCCTATGAAATCTACGCGGTGCGTTTTGCTGAAGAAGGAATAACGACCCATGCAGGGCTTAGACAGACCCTACAGGAACTTACCACCAGCAGCTAAGAGCCCTTATTTTCACATAACAGGGTAGTAATGGGCGCCAATGAGCCCTTCGATTTATTACCCCCATTTGATATCCCCATAGAGATATATAAAACAACGCATGACTTCACTATACCGATGGCCGCGCTGCCCAAGCAGTACATTGATGCTACCATCCGTGTTGTACAAAAGGTGCGCTGTAGCATACACTACAGGCATATCGTAAACAGGGGCGGGTATGGAAAGATTCTTTTAGCGAATAGAACAGACCTTTCGGGGGTCTCATCTCAGGTCTGCGTAAAGGCGCCGCACACACCCACATTTTCCTTATGCCCAGAAGCTCTGATACAATGGATGGCCTCAAGCGCCCTTATTCGCGCGGGAGTCCTCGGCGCCATCCCTCTCGTCTATGATATCTTTCAGTATGCGGGAGAGACCCGTTTTTCAATGAGCTACGTGAATGGCTCCTCCTGTATAGACTATATTACAACTGCGCTAAATCCACAGAGGGCCTTCCTGGAGATTCTTGTTCAGGCATCCATGCTCCTCGGATTTCTTGAAGAGACTATACATCTTGATCATCGCGACTTAAAGGCTGATAATATATGGATTCGCCATGAGCCAATCCACTATACGGTGTCCATTGCTAAGAAGCAGTGGACGTGTTCTGCGCAGTTTCAGGTAGTGCTACTCGATTTCGGATTTAGCTGTCTGGGTGGAAAGAATGGAGATGCGGTGGTGAGTCTGAGCGATGGTATTCTTCCACGAATAGACCCATGTCCCAAAGAGGGCCGTGACCTATTTCAACTTCTCTCCTCTCTCTGGTGCCTTCCTCAGATTCGCGAACGCATGAGCACGCCCCTCACTATAGACATTGAACTACTTCTATCGTATAAGAACAAGCCCTATATAGATCTTGTACATAAGACCCTAGATGTGAGCTGGGTCTACCTTCTTGTCAGCGATATAGAGTTCACACACCCCCCTCTTCACCCCATTTCTCTTCTCCACATGCTGAGTATAAAGTATCCGTACCTGCATATTCAGTGTGAATGATTTCTATCCTTACAACGGTAAAAGGGGGCTATGAGTTTCTGGAGGAATGTGCTAAGAGCATTTTCCTTCAACACTGTACGCATGGGGCAGTCGAGTTCGCCTGGGAATGGTGGGTCGGCATTAATGGGCATGGAGAAGGAGGTGGTGAGGCGCTAGCGGCCGCCCTCAAGATACGAGACGCATGGCCACAGCATCGCATCCATGTGGTGAACATGCCTGACGCAGAGGGCAGGGTCGCCGCCTTGAACACACTCTGTAGGATGACCCGCGGCGAGTGGATCGCGATCCTCGACTGCGATGATATCTGGGAGCAAGATAAGCTGCTCACCCAGATGACTGCGATACAGATGTCTTCTCGCCCTATAGATATTATTGGCACGCACTGTTCCTATTTCGGTGACGGCGCGCAGGGCTCACCGACCCTCCCTTCCGGGTGGATTTCACTCGATTCTGTTCTCACCAGTAATCCTATCATTAACTCCAGTGTTCTTCTGCGGCGAGAGATTGCTGTCTGGGAGGATAGATGTAGCTTGGAAGATTATGATCTCTGGATACGTTCCGCACGAGCTGGACGAACACTCTTTAATATTCCTCACCCGCTAGTGCGTCATAGGATTCATGCGCGCAGCGCCTTTAATGCTTCTCAGATACAGGATATAGAAGGGCTGCGGCGGCATCATAAGATAGGAGTTACTGTGGTTACTGCCTATTATCCTGTTCGCAGCAAGTACAGTGTAGAACAGTATATGGGGTGGATACTCTCTTTTTGGCCAAAGACCAGCTGTGCGCTTGTCTTTTACACGGATCCAAGGCTTGTGCGAGTGTTTGAGGAGGCCTTTCTGTCTAGGAAATCTGTGCGCGTGGTAGGGCTTCCCTTTTCGTCCTTATCTGCATTCAGAAAGCTGAGCCATAAGGTATGGTTCAGGGCACGAGCTCTTGATACGGAGGCCACGCATACACCAGAACTGTATGCGCTATGGTATGAAAAAAAGGAGTTTGTGCAGAGAACGATTGCGTCAAATCCCTTCTGTTCGGATCGATTTGTCTGGTGTGATGCGGGCATCGGTCGGTATCCAGAACTGAATATGGCGCTCCAGAGATTTCCACAGAGAGAGCGGATTCCACAGGGAAGGATGCTTGTTCTTGAAATTGACCCATTGAAGCAAGAACACTGTGAGACAGATGCCTGGGGGATTCCAGGAAAGTTCGATACTGCTGCTACCTTTGGCGGAGGGATTCTTGCATCTGATAGTGAGGGCTGGATGCGATGGATTCGCGCATACGATGCGATGCTTATGCGCTACCATCTTGCAGGACGATTTATAGGAAAAGATCAGAATATTTTCGCCTCGATGATTCTAGAGCAGCCTGACCTTGTAGTTACTGTCCAGCGGCCGAGAGCGTTAGGTCCAATAGTTGGATGGTTTTACCTGCTCGTTTTTTTGTCCGGAATGACACTTTCTTAGCGCGAGCTGCGCCCCCTGACTGGCTTGAACCGCTTGGACCGCTTTTTGCCGCAGCCTCCGCATCGCTTTTTGCCGCAGCGACTATAACAAGCAGGGAACTACGCAATGCTGCGAACATCGATGTATCTATCCGCGCGGCATCCATCGCAGTAAGACGAGCAAGTATCTTCTCGGCCTCTGATGTCCGATATTGTGTGGTTACAACCACGGATGTACTTACTCCTGTAGTTGCACCGCTTGCGCCTCTGCTATCTCCATAGGTTCGGGGTATGCGCGGCTGAGGTTCCCTTGGTACCTTTGCATTCAGCTTGGACAGCGCCCAGGCATTTGTATAGGCTCGCATATATGCCGCATGATAGGATTCTGTACGGCCGAGTATGTAATCTGCACTTTGTTCTGCGCCACCTGCTTGGGCCTCAGTAAAGGGGCCATTGTTTGGGTTATATGAACCATAGGTACCATAGGAACCATAGCCAGATATTAATTTACATTCAGGATATAGGGTGTAGAGATCTTCAATCGTCATACCCGCAGCTTGCCCCTCCTTTTCAATCTCAATACAGTATGCCTCCTTTTGTATTTTACTAAATGTCGCCATTTCAATCGCCACTGCTTTCATAAGTTCTTCTCGGTCAAGTGGAAGAATACGAGTCCGATGGACTTTCTCATCTTTTGAACCATCATGTTTTCCATCTGCAGTTCCGGCGATGGTTCCATCCTTACATCCACGCAAATATTCACTTGTTCCCTTCTTACATAAGAGATTCTGAATTGTACATATTCCAGTATAACAGGTTTGAACATTGCCTGGAGTGTCCCCTGCACCTGCGCCTGATTCTGCAGCTCTTTCTGGCTCCTCCTGGGCACCCGATTCCCCTGTTTCTGGCCCAGGGCCTACTGGCGGCGGCGGCGGCGGTGGCGGAGGAAGCGGGGGAGGCGGGCCTTTCACCGTACCACCTAGTTCAGCGATTATCGCAGGTAGTAACATACCAAAAGCTGACGCAAAGATCCCGGCAATCCGTAAAAGTCGATCTGTCCTCAGTTTTAGTTTAGCATCAAAGTCATCAGATTCAGCATTCAGCTTCTTTTTTAGTTCTTGCAGCTCTCGGAGCTTCCTCATTGCATCCTCCATTTCTTTCCTTAATCGTGCCCTTTCAGCCTCTCTCTCAATAAATTCTAAACGATCTCTGATTTTTCTTAAGCGCTCATTAATGACCCTATTTCTCGCCTCGAGCTCCTGTTGCCGTGCCTTTAGCTTTGCATCAAGATCCGGATCTGGGCGGGGTTTCTTATTATTATCGTCAATTTGCCGTCTTATATCATCCAGTTCTTTATTATTTTTCTTCAGCTCAGCTTCAAGATCCTTTACTTCTTTACGGAGCTCATCGCGCTCTTTGGTTAACGCGTCTAAGCGGTCTCGTTCGGCTCTCCGTAGTGCAAGAGCTTCTTCTGCCTGTTGTTTCCGCAGAATCGCACTATCCAACTCTGCTTTGAGATCGTCAACCTTCTTACGCAATGCATCGCGCTCTTTAGAACTACGTGGAAAAAAACTTTCCGCATCGCCCTGGGCTTTCTTGATCTTTGCTTCCAGCTCATTGATCTTTAGTTGAAGCGTATCGCGTTCCTTGACTAGATCCCCTTCAGAATATTTCGCAAGATCGTACGCATCCTCTGAATCATTGAGAGCACGTTTAGCAGCATCTTCATCTGTTTCTCCTCTCTTTAGCGCCGCGGCATTTTCATCTGCTTCAGCTTCTGCGGCACGTCGTTTCGCTACTACAGCATCATAGTCATCTGATGAGGGCGGCTTCTTTGCGGGGTTTTCAAGGCCTTTCCGGTTTGCTGTAGCCTCTTCCGCCGCGCGTATAACTTCCGCCTTTACCTGTTCATTCTTCTGGCGCTGTAGAGCTTCCTGATCAGCCTTTGCACGAAGGGCTTTCTGCCGCGAGGCCTCAGCAGCTTCCGCTTCCGCGCGCCGTCGTTGTTCTGCAGCATCATTCGCTTCTTTCGCCCTTTGCTTTGCCTTTTCTGCCGCTTCCGCCTTTCTCCGATGTTCTTCCGCTTTGCGCTGCTGTCTAAGTGCCTCAACATCGTCATATGTACGTGTTCTACCTAGTTTCTTCACCTCCGTATCAATAGAATCGCGAAGCTTATTGGCTTCCGCCTCATAATTTAGTGCGCGCTGTGCTTCGGCATCTGCCGCAGCCTTTGCAGCAGCAGCCTGTTTCTCTTCATCCGATACCTTCTGTTTTGCCCTAGCAGCCGCTTCGACTTGTTCATCCATTTTTGCCTTTGCCGCCGCCTTCTGTTGCTCGGTTTCATTCATTGTTCGTTTTACCCCTTCCTGATTTGAGCGTAAGCGCAAAGTAAGTTCCTTTAGCAGCGCAGCTCTGTGAATATCCATCCTTACAGTATCTGAATCGGGCCCGCGGCGGGCTGGAGGCGGTGGCTCTGTCTTGACTAAGATGTCACGTGTCTGTCCTAAACACTCCTGAAGATTCGCCTTTTTCTTCACGTTTTTCTTCTGTCTACCAACTTTCGCAGCAAATGCCGCTTCATTTCCTGCATATGCTCCATTATCAGTGGTCGCCTTAGCCTTATCTGCTAAGGCGGCCGAGTTATCCTTCTGTGCTTCAGCAAGTAGCTTCTGGTTATCTCTATTAGCCTGTTCATCACCATCATTCGCCTTTTTCACACGTTGACGCTCCGCAAGTGTATCATTTAGTCTCTTTAGCGCAGCATCATACTCGGCTATTGATGCGCGAATCTGTTGTTTAATCGAATCCTGATATGCGAGTTGGCTAGTCCGCGTTAAAGGAGAGGTTGGCAATACCGCTTGAGCAGCTTGTTTATATGATGTTATGTCAGTGCGCAGCATTCCATCTATAGTATCCAGTGTATCCTTCTGCGTACGAAGCGTCTCCGCTGAATTCGCATCCTTAGCATGCTGAGCATCCGCATCATTCATATCCTTTCTTGCCGTAAATTCGGCGTCCTCTCCATCCTTAACAGTGGGCTCATTGCGCACCACATTATCCGCAGTGTCTTTCGTCCGTTGTACAGCAGCAGAATGCTCGCCTCCCGCTTGCTTTATGCCTCCCTGTGAATCTGCCATCTTTCCCTCTGCATCTGTACGAGCCAGCTTCGCAGTGGTAGGATCTGTGCTAGGAGGATTCATTCTTCCTCTTGCGGCCTCTTTATCTCCACGTAGAGTTGCGGCAGCTCTTGCCGCATCAGCCTCTCCCTTCGCATTCAGCTTCGCATTCTGGGTTTCCGCAGCACGAGCCTCATCTGCCGCACGCTGTTTCGCCGCAGCAGCATCCTTATCTGCGGCAGCCTTTGCCCTAGCCACATTAGCCACAGATGCATCTCCACGCGCGTTCTGACCATTCGCAGCTTTAGTTTGCTGGGCCGGCAGTCTATCCGGTGAGACTGGCTTTAGTTTGCCATTCAGTGTAGCTGTGGCTCGAGATAATTGATCTAAGTCACGTTGCATGGTACCCAAAGCTCTCTCAGCAGCAGCACCTTCTGCTTTTGCCGCCGCATTCAGCAGGGTATCATTATTTAGCTTTGATTGTAGAGTCGCAGCATCTTGAGTTAGCTTATCTAATGCATCTTTCCTAGACGTCAGTGTGCTACCAGCACTCCCTTGACTCGCGGCCCTCTGTGGCGCACTGGAAACAGGTTTACTTCCTTCCGCAATAGCACGACTACTCGATGCGCCCTGAATATTTAGTTCTGCGAAAGTAGAATCGGATTTAATCGTCTTTGCGGTATTTGCATGCCCCAGTAGTGTTGCGTGCGCTTTCACACGAAGTTGACGTGTTATCTTTAGTACTTGTACAGAAGTACGAAGCGCATCTTTGCGTTTCATAGCAATACCTTCGCGCGCAGATTTGACTTTTGCAGTACGCTCGCTCAACATTTTTGCTGCCCTTTCCGATTTTTGTTTAGTACTCAGTGCTGCCTTACGTGTTTTCATTTGACGTACAGGAGCCTTCCGCACCTTACTTTTCTGTGTAAGAAACCTCACGCGGCTGTTTGTGGCGCTTTTTGCTTTCGTTGTGAATTTCTTTAGCTGCGCCGCAGTGTTCACCCGCCGTGTACTTCTTTCTTTAGCGGCTGTTTTTGATTGAAATGCACGCTTGCGTAATGCGCTCTGTTTTACTGCATTATTTGCAGGCTTTGCTACTATACGCCGTGTAGTACTTATAGGATTTCTAGAACTTACAGGCCTTACGGGCCTTACAGGGGGCATACCTATTAACTACATGTAAGTTTTGAACGTAAACAAACCGTGCTTTGTACCGTCAACGCATAGTGTATGAATCCTCTAGATTCTTACACTAAGAATTTTCGCCCTACCGTAAAGCAGTTATGTTACTGTATCTGATGCGGGGGTGCGCCCCCAAATACGGATCTTTGCTGTGCTCCCCTCAACCGGTTTGCTAAGCGCGATATCCATCATCTTATCGCGGGCCTCGTCATCTGGAATAGGCATGGTGATTTCTTCAATTTGTTTCTGTAGGGCTTCATTTCTCGCGTTAATCACCTTTGTAAATGAGTTATACGATGTGTTAAATTTACTTAATACTGCCTGTGTTGCTAGCGTGGTGCCCGCACTTAATCCTGCGGTTAATGCTGCTGCTGCTGCTGCTGCTGCTGCTATGCGGGCCTCTTCTGCTAGAGTCTGGGCTAGCCCTCCAGAACCTGGCGCAACACATCCCTTTGTCGGGCTCTTTGTTTCACCCTCATCACATATGTGATCAACATCATCCTTACATTTCGTTCCTACACGTTTCAGTCCTATCGCGCACTCTTTAACACATTTTCCGGCAATAAATTCCTTGCCCGCACTACAGTTATCAGGGGGGTCGCCATCTACACATTGTTTTCCATCATGATATTTTCCTGCTGGGCACTGCCTCTCAGGGTCCGGCTTACATTTTCCATTCGCGCACTTTTCACCTGCCGTACAGCGCTTTTTACTAGAACATAGCTTGCCAGGTGGAGGTTGCCCAGTAGCCGGGTCTATATCAGGTTTACACGTGCCACTCATACATTCTTGACCTGGCGGACACTTCTTCTTATCCGAACATTTTCCGCCAGGCGCAGCTGTATCCTCCTTCAGCTTGCATGTACCCTTCGAACATTGTTGGCCCGGTGGACAAGGCTTTTTACTAGAACATTTTCCCCCAGGCCCAGGTGCTTCAGGAGGAGGTGTACCCGCCTTAGGCTTGCATGTACCCTTTGAACATTGTTGACCTGGTGGACAAGGCTTTTTACTAGAACATTTTCCGCCAGGCGCAGGTGCTGGAGGAGGTGTACCGGCCTTAGGCTTGCATGTACCGCTCGCACATTGTTGACCCGGTGGACAAGGCTTTTTACTAGAACATTTTCCGCCAGGCGTAGGTGCTGGAGGAGGTGTACCGGCCTTAGCCCTGCATATGCCACTTGCACATTGTTGACCTGGTGGACAAGGCTTGGTTCCCGAACATTTTCCGCCAGGCGTAGGACCTTTGGGAGGTGTTCCTGGCGGAGGACCTTTGGGAGGTGTTCCTGGCGGAGGACCTTTGGGAGGTGTTCCTGGCGGAGGACCTTTGGGAGGTGTTCCTGG
>Ga0214921_10003476_pt1 | contig 24040 bp, 23 predicted proteins | sample LL1505_MetaG_FD_177992 | JGI IMG/M metagenome (GOLD analysis project Ga0214921, IMG submission 177992) | Freshwater microbial communities from Lake Lanier, Atlanta, Georgia, United States - LL-1505 | ecosystem: Environmental > Aquatic > Freshwater > Lake | place: USA: Georgia | collected...
GGATCCGGGCAAGAATCGGTACATGTCGATCATGCCGCCTTCGACAAAAAGTTTGGGATTTGTCCCGAGATCCCGTAGGGCGTGGCCCAGTCCGAGTAAGCTGCCGAAGGCGTCGCCATCGGGGCGAAGATGGGTGAGCAGTACGGGATGTTTGGCGGAGCCAAGTCGTTCGATGATCCGGCGGGTGAGGGCTGCATCCATGGTGAGATCAGTTTATGGGGCAACCAGGTGTGAGTCGAGGGATGCCGATGGCGTCTTGCGGGGGGTCGTGAGAAGAATTAAAGTATTCCCCATGACTCGAAAGAAGATGCTCCCGATGGGTTTGACCCTTCTCCTCGCGTTGGGAGGAGTCCTACAGGCGTGTCCCACCTGTAAGGATAGCTTTACCAAAACGGATGGTTCGAATGGTTCGAAGATGGTCTCGAGCGGATTGAATTCGACCGGGTTGGGTTTCGGTTGGAGCGTGATTTTCATGCTGGCGGCGCCGGCAACGGTGGCGAGCGGCCTGATCTGGCTGGTGGTGAAAAACGGTCGGAATCCTGCGGGAGAAAAAGTTTCCTGATTCGGTGGGGGTTGGTTTTAGTATGACCTTGCGGGACTTTCTCAAGCTGACGAGTCCGGTCAAGGGGTCGGTTTGGGCCCAGTGGGTGGGGCGAAGGGAACAGACGGCCCGCAATGGAAAACCCTTTTTGCGGGTGGAACTGGCGGACCAGACGGAGCGTGTCTCCCTAAATATTTTTTCCGGTTCGCCGGCGTACGAATACTTCTCCGGCGGGGAGGTCGGGGAGTGCATTGAGCTGACGGGGGTGTTCGGGCCGAGTGATTACGGTCCGAATGTGGATGGCCCTGGAGCCCGGGGGTTGAAACCGGCGGAGGTGGAGGCCTTTTTTGCCGGCGGAGAAGAGCGTCGGGCGCAGATTGAGGGACACTGGGATTTTTGTCTCCAGCGGGCCCAAGGCATGAAGGATCTCCGGTTGCGCTGGATCTGTGTCCGGGCATTCGAAAAGTTTCCGGAAAAATGGAAACGGGCCGCGGCGGCCCGGAAAAATCACCATGCTCGGCGGGGAGGATTGCTGGATCACACCGCCCAGATGTTGAAAGTGGCCAAAGTGTTGGCGCCGCTTTATCCGGAGGTGGACGGGGATCTGCTGGCGGCGGGGGTGATCTTTCATGATTTGGGTAAACTTTGGGAAAACGACACCGGAGAGAAGGGATTTGGTTCGGTGGCCAGCCGTCGAGGGGAGCTGATCGGACATATTTCGTTGGGCATCGAGGTGGCCAACTCGCTTTGGCGGGAGGGAGAGGCGGCGGAGGGGAAGTCGTGGTCGGAGATGAAGCCGGCATCAGATGAGTTGCGGGATCATCTCTTGCACCTGATCGCTTCGCATCACGGGACGAAGGAGTTTGGCTCTCCGGTCGCGCCCAAGACCCCGGAGGCGTTTCTGTTGCACCATATCGACAATATGGATGCCAAGATCGAGATGTTGCGGCTCAGTTATGCGAGGGGGAAAGAGGAGGGAGTCGGTCTCTTGGAGGCGCATCGTCCACTGGAGGGGCCGTTGCCTTGGCCATGGAATGGAAAAGTGGTTCCGCCGGGGGAGGGTTCTTCCTGAAACCCTTCTTGGGGATCTTGGTCTGGGTCGGTTTGGGGCTAGGTTCCGATTTGATGGCGTACGAGCAGGCTTATCCCATGACGGAGCCGGGAGTGTGCGAGATGAAGACTCTCCCCGCGGGGGTGATTTTACGGGCTCGGACGGACGGGGGCTATTTCCGCGAGAACAACGGACTTTTCCGAAAACTTTTTGAAACCCTCCAGCGAAATCAGATTCCGATGACCACTCCCGTGGAGGCGGGGATTCAGCCGGGGACGATGGTTTTTTACCTCGATCCGGCCTCGTCCAAAAGGGGTGATTTAAATCTAATGGATGGGGTGGAGAGGAAACCGGTTACGGAACGAACCGTGGCCTCCATTGGAATCCGGGGAGGATATTCGAGGGAGAGCTTCGAAAAAAATCAGGCCAAGTTGAGGGAGTGGCTCAAGGCGCAATCGGACTGGGAGGCGGCGGGTGAGGCCTATGCTGTTTATTGGAATAGTCCTTTTGTGATCTGGTTTTTGAAGAGGTCGGAGGTTCATCTGCCCGTGCGAAAAAGAGGGGGTTGATGGAACCGAGAAAAAATACTTATTTGCGCATCCTTTTCCGGAATCGGTGGTTTAATCATGATATGAAATCAATCCGAGTAGCTTTTGGGGCGGGGTTGATCTTGGTTCCTGGACTCCTCTGGGCACATCCCGGGCATGACGCGGATCCTGATACTTCGGCGGGGGCAGCTTCCAACCTGCCTGTCCCGCAGGTGAGTATTACCACCGAGGGGGGGTATCGGGTGATCAAGGCCAACGGGGTTCCGAATCATGAGATTGGGCAATTCCCCGGACCGGGCTGTCCGAATGCAGCCTCGGCCCAGAACTACACCTTTCGCATGCCTGTTCATCCCAAGACCAACTCCACCTTCACCCCACTGAAACAGCAGGCGATCGGGGTGGCGGTGAACGGCGTGCCCTTTGATCCAGGCACGGCCGAATACTGGAAGAATGATCGAACGTCGGGATGGCATATTGAGGCGATTGGGGGTCGGAGGAGCTTGGGGTTGGATCAAAACAACGCGCACGTGCAGCCGAACGGAGCTTACCATTATCACGGGATTCCGACCGGCCTGATGTCGAATCTGGGCGCCGGAAATCAACCGAAGCTCATTGGATACGCGGCCGACGGTTTTCCTATCTATGCCCAGACCTCCGAAAATAAATCCAGCTATCGGCTGAAGAGCGGAAGTCGACCAGGAGGCTCGGCCGGTCCTGGTGGGGCCTATGATGGCACCTACGAGGCGGACTATGAATTTGTGGCCGGATCGGGTGATCTGGATGAGGCCAACGGGCGGACAGGCAAAACAGCGGAATATCCGGAGGGGACCTACTATTATGTGGCCACGGCAGAGTTTCCTTTTTATCCGAGGAAGTTGAAAGGCACGCCCGACCCGAGTTTTCAAAGGGGCCCGCCAGGCGGAGGGCCGGGAGGGGTAGGGCGCAATCAAGGGCCTGGAAGTAAGGGCCAAGATGCGAAATCGGGCAGGGGAGATCCCCTCCAGCGATTCGATAAGAATGGGGACGGAAAGATTTCGATGGATGAAGCGCCCCCCATGATGAAAGCCAACTTCTCCCAGCATGACACCAATGGGGACGGTTTTATCGACGGCGAGGAGGCTAAGTCATTGCCCTCTCCCGGTGGGCAGGGCGGGGGAGGACCTCCTTCTCCATGAGATTCCTTCTAGGCTTGGGGGTCTTGGTTTTTATTCTCGGGGGCGCTGAAGGGGTGCGAGCCCATTTGATTGAGGAGGTTGAGTATCAGCAAATGAAAAAGCAGGCGACGGCCCATAAGGATGGACCACCCAAGACGGCGGGACCTTTCTTGAAATTCCCCGAATCGGTTTTGGTGGATTGGGATGAAAAGTATCTTTATGTCGGTTCGGACGGCATGCCGGCGCACCCCATGATGGTCGGGATTACCGCCTGGCAGCAGCAGGTGCCCCTGCCCCAGTCCTATTACGGGAAAAACGCCTGGTCGATTCCCCTGCAGCCCGTTCCCGCGGCGGAGGGGATGTCGGCCAAGACGAACTTCTTTCGAGGGGCCATCGCGGTCGCGGCCAACGGAATCCCCATTTTTAATCCGATCAAAAATGACGGCAGGACCGATACGTTTCTGGCAGGTGAACTGGATCAGTACGGAGGTCATGCCGGTCGGGCGGATGACTACCACTACCATGTGGCCCCTTGGCATTTGGCCGAGAGGCTTGGAACGAGTCTCCCCTTGGCCTATGCGCTCGACGGTTATCCCATCTACGGATTAAACGAGCCGGACGGAAGTCAGGTTACGGGGCTCGACTCTTTCCACGGGCATACCGATGCCGGTGGGGAGTATCACTATCATGCGAGCAAGAGTTATCCGTACATCAATGGGGGGTTTCACGGGCAGGTATCGGTCCAGGGCGGTGGGGTGGATCCGCAACCCAACGCGACCCCTGTCCGGGAGGCAACAACTCCTTTGCCGGGAGCCAAGATCACCGGGTTTGAGTCATCCCCCGAGCAGAACAGATATCGGGTGGAGTTTATGCAGGGAGGAAAGAAAGGATCGGTCGCCTACCAGGTGTTTGGGAACCGGCAGGTTCAATTTGCCTTCACCGATCCGGACGGAACAACCCGAGAACAGACCGGAGTTCAGGGACGCCAAGGAAAAGGAGGAGGGGAGCGGCCTCCAGAGGGACCCAAGGGCAATGAAAAAGGGGAACGGGGGCCTCCACGGGAAAATGATCCGAACCGAAAGCCTTGGATCGAAAATCATATTTCGGAAATGGATTCCGACCGGAACGGAAAACTGAGCCAAGAGGAGATGATGGCGGAAGTGAAAAAGGTTTTTGAGGGGTACGATGGGAATGATGACGGCAAGATCACCGAGAAGGAGGCCAATGAGAGAGGGGTCCACAGCGCGATGGCCGGATTCATTCGCCAGCATTTTACGGAAGTGGATGCCGACAAGGATGGGGCGATCTCCCTGCAAGAGTTAAAGGATGCTGCGATGAGAATGTGGGAAAAATATACCGAGGGATCTTCTCGAGGTTCTAAGAGACCTCCACCGCCCCAGAATCAACCATGAGTTGGATTCGGGTTCTGGTGGTTGTTTTGGGACTCGGTTCCTTTCTCCAGGGGGCAGAAAAGCCCAACGTGGTGATCGTCGTGGCGGATGATGAGGGATGGGGCGATATCGGGTGGAACAATCCTGAGGTTAAAACCCCTTGTTTGAATCGTTTGGCAGAGGAGGGGGTTCGGTTGGATCGCTTTTATGCGAATCCCATCTGCAGTGTGACCCGGGCTGCCCTGATGACGGGAATGCATACTTTGCGAACCGGCGTGGAAAACTTCTCGGGCTTGGATCTTAAGTATCAAACGCTTCCCCAAGCGTTAAAGGATGCGGGTTACCAGACGTGGATGTGCGGCAAATGGCATTTGGGAGGGGATCGGGAAAACAGTTTGTCCGGTCCGGAATATCTTCCGAACGCTCGTGGTTTCGATCATCACTATGGTCTTTTGGGGGGTGCGGTGGATTACAACACCCACATGAAACCGAGAACCCAGGAACTCGACTGGTGGCGTAACGGGAAGCCGGCGGAGGAAAAGGGTTATTCCACCGATCTTTTGGCGGGGGAAGCGATCGGATTGATTCAAAAGAGGGACGCCCATCGCCCCTTTTTTCTGTATCTTGCTTTCAACGCCATCCATGGCCCGATTTCCGCACCACCGGGTCAGGCGGATGAACGACAGGGAAGGGGTCGACCCACGCTTCTGCAGGCCATGACGGCCTTGGATGCAGCCATGGGAAGGGTTGTGGAGGAGTTGGATAAGCAGGGGATACGAAAAAATACCCTCGTCATTTTCTTTTCGGATAACGGGGGGGATTTGACCAAGGGTTCCACCAACCTTTCCTTGAGGGAGGGAAAGGGGACGGTATTTGAAGGAGGCATCCGGGTCCCTGCGGCGATGAATTGGCCGGGGGTTATCACGCCCGGCCAAAAGAGTGACCAGTTTCTTTGCGTCACGGATCTTTTTCCGACGATTCTAGATTTGACTGGGGTTAAGATGGGGTCTCAACCGAACTTCGATGGCAGGGATCTGTGGCCGGCGTTGCAAAGCGGACAGTCAACCGACCATCCGATCTATTTCATGGGCAACAAGGAGGTCGCGGTCTTCCGTCCTCCTTGGAAACTGATCACCATGCCTCGGGGGCAGGGGGTATCTCCCATGTTGTTTGACGTCGTCGCGGATCCCTCGGAAAAAACAGACGTGGCCGGACAACATCCTGAAATAGTCCAGGAACTTTCCGCGGCCCTGCAGGAATATTCCAAGGACTTGCCTAAGAAAGAGCGCCGAGGCCCGGGGGGCGGAGGTAAAAAGCGGCCTCCCGCTCCGCCGAGCTAAGGAAGAAGTTTGCCGACGAGAGCACTGAGGGCTCGGTTGTCAGCCCGTCCAGCAGCCTTGGCCTGACAGGCTTTCATCACTGCTCCCATCCCCTTTTTGTCGGTGACTCCCAGCTCCGTGATCACGTCTTTGACCAATTTCTCGAGCTCCGCTTCTGGCATGGCCGCAGGTAGGTAGGCTTCGAGGATTTTCATCTCGGCTTTTTCCTTGCTGACCTGGTCCTCGCGACCGCCTTTGGCAAAAGCTTCGATTGAGTCCTGACGTTTCTTAATCTCTTTGCGGACAGCGGCCAGGACATCTTCGTCTTTCGCCGCACCTTCCGCTCCGTATTTCTCAATCACGGCATATTTTACCGCTGACTTTAGCATGCGAAGAACGCCAAGACGTTCGGCATCCTTGGCTTTCATGGATTCTTTGATCTGTTCATCAATGGTGACGGATAGGCTCATGGGACCACTCAACCCATGGAACCGCCGTGGGTCAATGGGGAAGCACGGAATCTTTGCTCAGCAGTGGGAATGTGAGCTAGAAAGATGGATGCGCTGGAATAGTCCCGAGGCCAAATGGGCCGTGATATGGATCGCGATGATTACCGTCTTTCGGCTTTGGTTCGTTCCTCATCTCGATCTTGTTGGCGACGAGGCCCACTACTGGGAATGTGGCCGCACTCTGGATTGGAATCATTATGGCAAGGGACCGGGCGCTGCTTTCGTCATCCGAATTTTTACCCTGTTGTTGGGGGAGCATGTCTGGGCTGTCCGTCTGCCGGCCGTTTTGCTTTCAGCGGGTACTGGGTGGTTGATTTTTCTTCTGGGGCGGACGTTTTACAGCGACCGGGTCGGGTTGGTGGCTGTGGTGGCGGCATCCGTCATGCCCCTGTTCGCCATCGGTAGCATTCTGATGACCATTGATCCGCTGAGCGTCTTTTTTTGGGGGGTGGCGGCACTCTCCTTCTGGTCGGCCGTGCAAACCCAGCAGAAAAGGTATTGGCTTCTGACCGGTGTTTGGGTGGGGTTGGGTTTTCAGTGCAAATACACCAACGCGGCGGAACTGATTTCCTTTGCCCTCTTTCTGCTTCTAACCCCCGAGAGGCGAAGGTATTTGATTTCTGGAAAGATGTTTCTCTTGTTGTTCGTCTTTGGCCTCCTGGCTCTTCCGATTGTGATTTGGAACGCATTTTATGGATGGGTGACCGCGATGCATGTCTTTGAGGGAGGGGACCTGAACCGGGGATTCCATCCTGACTGGGGAAAGTTTGCGGGGTTTTGGCTGCTTCAGGCAGTCGTTGTTTCCCCTGTTCTCTTTCTCTTGATGTTGTTTGGCTCATTGCGCCCTTCGCATGGAAAACATGGGCGGGAGGGATCGATCTATCTTTTATCCCTATTTTGGCCGCTTTTTGCTTCTTACGCATGGATCAGTCTGAACAAAACGGCCAACGGTAACTGGACCGCTCCGGCCTTACTGGCCGGTCTGATTCTAGGGACGGCTTGGACCGTGCAAAAAATCCAGAGCGGAGCCAAGGGTTGGAGATGGGTCGCCGTCGTGGGGTTGATCATCGGCTTCACGGAAACCGCCCTCCTGCACGATTTTCTTCCGCTACATTTCAAAAACAATCCGCTGGATCGGGCGAAGGGATGGAAAGATCTGGCTGGGGAGGCGGAAAAAGTGCGGAGACAAATTGGGGCGGACTTTGTTGTCGCGGACGAGTACCAAACCGCCAGTCTTCTATCTTTTTATCTGCCGGATCAGCCACGAGCGTTTACTCCTGATTGGCCGCAGATCATGACCCAATACTCCCTTTGGCCTAGCTATCGGGAAAAATATACCAACGGCAGCACGGGACTTTATGTGGCGGAACAGCCGAACGCTTTGCCGCCCATTCTTCGGGATTTTGAGCAAGTTCGGATCATCTCTACCTACCGCCGATCCACCTGGGGTCAACCCACCGGTCCGACCTTCCATTTTTATGAATGCAGGGGGCTGAAGAGTGGACAACCCACCTCCTGGCGCGACAGGCTGGAGTATACCCGCCAGCAAAACAAACCTTGAGAATTCTTTACCGTTATCTGACGACCCAAATGATGGCGGCTACCGCGGGGGCCGTAGCTGTCCTTTCCCTCATCATTGTTCTGGGGAACGCTTTTAAGCAAATCTTTGAACTCTTGGTCAATGATGAGCTTCCCCTTTCGCTGATTTTTAAAATGGTGGGTTTGCTGATTCCTCAGGCCCTGACCTTCACCATGCCATGGGGCATTCTGGTGGCGGCCTTGATCGTCTTCGGAAGAATGTCGCAGGATCTGGAGTTGCAGGCGGTGCGGGCGGCCGGCATCGGACTGATTCCGCTGGTGGCTCCCGTGATCCTTTTCGGACTCTTTTTGTCCTTTGTCTGTTTTTACAATAATGCGGTGCTCGTTCCCGTCACCTTGCAAAAGTTCAAGTCGGTGCTGCTGGATATCGGTCGCGATAATCCCGCGTTCCTGATTCGGGCGGGCGAGGCCATGGATCGTTTTCCCGGGTATCGGATTTATATCGGACAAAAAAATGGAACCGAGCTAACGGACATCAATATCTGGGAGCTGAGTCCGGCAGGGGTTCCCCGTCGAAACATCCGGGCGGAAAAAGGGTCACTTTCAGCCGACCTCGACGATCTGAGTTTGACCATCACCCTACAGAAGGCCCGGCAGGAAGAGAGGGGGGTAGATCCGACGGACCTCAGCACCATCCGGGCTGGCCTTAGTGCGGATCAGCTCCCGCTTAAAATCTCGCTTCGGGGCTTTATCAACCCGGAGGATATGCAGGATATACGGATTGCGGGTTTGGGAGATTTGACCAACCGAATTCTGAGCCCGGTGGAGGGGTATGTGGATCCCAAACAAGTTTATCCCATGTTAACGGAGATGCAGAAACGGATCAGCTTTGCTTTGGCTCCTTTCACGCTTCTTCTGGTGGGAATTCCACTCGGAATCCGTGTGCAGAGGAAGGAGACCTCCGTGGGAGTGGTGATCAGTTTCTTTGTTGTCATGGCCTACTACGCCTTGATTCTGCTGGCGGAAGGGTTGAAGAACCGTGGGGGAGCCTATCCTGAACTCATCGTTTGGCTGCCCAACCTGATTCTCCAAGGGTACGGGTTCTTTCTTCTTTGGCGGGCAAATTTCCAGCAGAGCTAGTTCTGCTTTTCGAGACCGTGGGATCCGATAAAGACGAAAGCCAGGCTCCAGCCTGAAAAAGCGAGCAGGAAAAAGGGGACTTGGAGGGAGAGAGGAAGCCCGTAGAGAAAGATCAGAATCGGGCCCCAGTAGACGAAATCCGGAATGATTAAGGGAAGCACGCGATCACGATAAAGACTCCAACTCCAAGCGCGGAGGATGCGCCGGGGCGACCAACCGAGTTCCAGCCAAAGAAAATAACTGACACTCATGGGTAGGGCGACCCACGGAATGAACCCAAAGAAGTCCAAAGCTATTTTAGGCAGCACCACTTTCCAGGTTGATCCGATACCGAAGAGAGTGGCCTGAAGGAGGTAAAAAAGATCCACCAATAGACCGTTGAAGCCAAAAAAGAGAAAATTCCATCCCAAACGTCGTAGTCGCCCCGCATCCCAAGTACGGTCGGGTCCAACGATCGTGCGGACCAGCTCCGGTAGGACTGTTCCGGCGACCGCGGTTAAGAAAGCGGAGAGGGGAATGCCGCCCGATTTTTTCCATGCCGCGAAGGCCTCGCAATACCCCCCGATCCAAGGAATGTGCAGATAGGCGAAATAAAGGGCGATGGCGATGGCCTGAAAGAAAAGAAAAACCCGATAGAATCTCTGAACCGCCAAGATGCCCGGGCGAAGTGCGTCTTGAAGAGACCAAGGGGAGGCCAAGCAGTCAGGCCTCGAAAGAAGTGCCGCAACCACAGGTTTGTTTAGCCTTGGGGTTGATAATTTTGAAACCCGTGTGGGTCAATTCTTCCTCATAATCTAGGGTGCAGTTGTCGAGAAGGCTGACGCTATCCACGGCCAGAAAAAGGCGGGCGCCGTTTTGATCCAAGGACTGGTCGTCTGGTTGAGCCGGAGCCACCGTCATCCCGTAGGAAAGGCCCGCACACCCGCCCTTTTCAATGTAGAGTCTTAACCCGTGGGCAGAGTCCATCTGGGAAGTCAGTTGGCGGATGTGCTGAGCGGCCCGCTCGGTTACCTGAATCATGGACGTACCTTAAGGGTTGGGGTGAGGGGTGTCAAAAACGGGGGAGAAAATATTTAACTAGCCGTCCAAGGGTTGTGATTCAAAGATAGATTGGATGATCAAATGGGGCATCAAAACTCTGACTTTGATTCTGGTGCTTTGTGTGGGTACCGAAGCCGGGAGGGCCGAGCCGATCAGCACTGGAGGGGTGGACGAGGCTCACTTGCTAGGCTTGGCCCGTGGCTGGGCCGATGGGGTGGGGGAAAACAGGCCGGATGCATTGAATTTGGTCCTGGATGATCATTATGAGCACATTCACGGGACGGGTCTGATGGAAACGAAAGGTCAGTTCCTTGAGGCCCTTCGAAGTGGGGTGAGAAAGTATGATCCCATCAAGTTAGAAGAGTTGCGGGTCAGAACCTTCGATGGCTTTGCCTTGGTCACCGGAAAGTTTGCCCTCAAAGTGGAGGTGCGTGGAAAAACGATGGAGGGAACAAACCGCTTTTGCATGACCCTGATCGAGCGTCCGACGGGATGGAAAATTCTGCAGTTCCAGGCCACCGCCTTGCCCTCCAAACCCTAACCTCCTTTCCTGTTGGGCTGCTGGTCTGAATCTGGCAAAATTTTCAGGTGCACGGAATTCAGCTAGTTCAGGATCTGGCTCTGGTCATGGCGGCCGCCGCCGTCGCTACGGTGATCTGTCAGAAGCTGGGCCAGCCAGTGGTGCTGGGTTACATTCTGGCGGGCATCATCATCGGGCCCAACACTCCTCCTTTTAGTTTTGTTTCCAATGAGCAGGAGATTAAAACCTTGGCGGATCTGGGGGTGGTGCTTCTGATGTTTTCGGTGGGTTTGCATTTCAGTCTTCGCAAACTAAAAGAGGTCGGCGTGGTGGCCATCGTGGCCGCAGTGGTGGAAATCAGCGGCATGTTCTTTTTGGGGAAGTATCTCGGGCACTGCTTTGGCTGGGGAAGGATGGAGAGCGTTTTTCTGGGCGCCATTATCGCTATTTCCTCCACGACGATTATTGCCAAGACGCTGGAAGGGTTGGGACTTCTTCGGCAGGACTTTGCCCGGGTCGTTTTTGGTATTCTCATCGTCGAGGACGTGCTGGCCATTGCCATCATGGGAATCCTGACCAGCTTGGGTACCACCGGGGAGGCGGGTTGGTATGTCACGATGGGCACTTTGGTTAAGTTGATCGCTTTCTTTGCCAGTGTAGCCGTCGGTGGTTTTCTTTTGGTGCCCCGCCTCATCCGAATGGCCGGACAAACGCGAATGGACGAGGTTCTTTTGGTCACGGTCTTGGGACTGGTTTTTGGTTTGGCGCTTTTTGCCGAAAAGATCGGCTTCAGCGTGGCTTTGGGGGCGTTTCTGATGGGCGCGGTATTGGCGGAAGTAAGGGAAGTGCGCCGGATTGAGAGATTGGCGGCTCCTGTCCGGGATCTGTTTAGTGCCATTTTCTTTATCTCCTCGGGCATGTTGATGAAGTTTGATCTTCTGCCGCAGGAATTTGGCCAGGTGGCGGCCATCACCTTGGCAGTGATCCTGGGAAAATCCATTTTCACCACGGTGGGAGCCCTGTTGGGGGGTTGTGATTTTCGCTCTGCTCTTCGCACCGGAATGAGTCTGGGGAACAATGGGGAGTTTTCTTTTATCATCGCCACCTTGGGGGTTACCTTGGGCGCCACTTCCTCCCGAATTTACTCCCTGACGGTGATGGTGGCGGCCATCACAACTCTGACCACTCCGTATTTGGTGCAGGTTTCCAATCCTCTGGCTCACTGGATCGAAAGTCGGGGTCCAAGGTCCCTCATCCAATTCTGGAAAACTTACCATGCCTGGTTTCGTAGTTTGCAATGGACTCAGCGGGATCAACACCATGCTGCCCATCTGTTTGTCCGCAAGCTGATCGGACAACTGGCAATTCAGCTCGCTTTGGTCACCGCCCCCTTTCTGGGAGCCGCTGGGTTGTGGCGAACTTATCACGGCCGGATGCCGGCGTTGGTTGTGGCCTCGGAATGGATGGAATTGGCGTATTGGTCAGGGGCCATGCTTTTGGCTTTGCCTGTTCTGGTCGCCTGGATCCGCAAGTATCATGCGTTGGTTATTCTGATCTCGGAGCTGGCTTTTCCACGAGTCGGAGGCAGGGGAGGTGTGGATTCGGCCCGTCGATTCACCCTCGTCGTTCTTTCGGCGGTGGGATATCTGCTTTTGGGATTTTACCTCCTTCTCATTAGTTCACCGCTTCTGCCCTCAGCCAAGATTCTTACCTTGGCCATGGGTCTAACCATTGGGGCGGCACTGATCATGAGAAGGCGATTGGTGAGGCTCTATGCCTCCGGGCAAGCGGCGATCAGGGAAACCTGGGAAACCCTTCCCGCACAGGATTCCGTCCAACTTCCCGGGGATTCCGAGGTTCGAGCTTATCAGGTTCAAGAGAAATCGCCTTGGATCGGTCAAACCCTTCAGGGAACCGGATTACGGAGCCAAACCGGAGCGGTGATCGTGGCGATTGAGAGAGCCGGCCGAAGTATTGTCTCTCCGGGGCCATCCGAAGTGATTCGGGCTGGGGATCATTTCTTTGTTTTTGGAGAAGGAGAGCAGCTCATTACGGCCAACCGTCTTTTGGAAAATGCCGGAATCAGTGCTTTGTAGTCTTGGAGAGTCGCGCATCCGGACGGGTTCGAAACCAGTGAAAAAGCCGGAGTTGGGCCAGTCCGCGACCCGCACCGAATTGGCGGTGGGACCATGTTTCCAGTTCATCGAACCGAAAGGGTTTGCGGCGCCGGGGAAAGTAGAGTTCGCGGACCAGACGGTCGACCCATACGTCGACGGGGAAGGCGTCCCATCGGCTATAGGCGTACAGTAGAACACAACGGGATATTTTCGGTCCCACTCCTGGAAGCTGCTCAAGGTGTTGAGCTGCCAGGGAAGTGGAAAGGGAGGAGCGGATAGCAAGCCAAGCTGGGGAACGGGCAATGATTTCAGACGTTTGAGCCACATGTCTGGCGCGATACCCTAAGGCACAGCCACGCAGGGCTTTTTCACCCGCCTCCGCTAAAATCTCGGGGCTAGGAAACGCTTTCTTGGCCCCACCGAAAGCAGAGCGCAGCCGGGCGTTGATCTGCTGGATCTGAACAATCTGCTTCAACGAGGAACATAGAAAGTTGACCAAGCATTCCCAAGGCTCGTCCCGAACCGGCCGAAGGCCGGGGTGAGCTTGAGACGCTTTCACTAACCAAGGATCTTTTCCGCCCTCTCCCAAGGTCTTGGACCAATCCAGGTCGAGGCAAAAATATCTTTCGATGGATTGGGGAGACACGGCGGGATGATTCCAATGCAGAAAACGATCCCGAACCTGAAGCTGAATTGGAACACCTTCGATCCAGCCCGAAAAGACTCCCCGTCCATGCTCTGTCCAGCAAAAGGTCTGTCCTCCCAAAAGGGTGGCCTGCAGATCCAAGGAGTGTGCGAGCGAGAGGGAGGGCATGGGATTCCTAAAGTTTAAACGTTTATGAGTGTGGAAAAAGGGTGATAATTCAGTTCATGGCTTCGAAAAGAACTTGGGTTTGGCTTTTTCTGTCCACGGCGATGGCATTTGCCCAGACGGAGGAGGAGCCCGTTCGCAAGGCGGAAGTAGCCGAGGAGGCGGTCAAGGCGGTGGAGCCTCACCAGGAACCCGTGAAAAAAGCCGAAAAAATCGAGAAGCCCAAAACTGATACAGGAATGCCCATTCATCCCGGCCAACCGGTGATTCTGAAGATTGAGACCCCGCAAGAGGAGCAGGTCATGTCATGGGAGACGGTGGATGTGTTTGTTCGATTACAGAACTATGCCATCGGGGATGGAGGTAACCGTATTGGTTTGATTCTGGATAATGGTTCTCCGATGGAGCATAGCCATGATCTCAAACCAGTGATTCTTCGCGGTCTGGCCCCGGGAGCCCACACGTTGCGCGTCTATGCCCTCCGGCCTGACGGTCAAATGCTGCAGGATCCACAAGCTTGGGAACGAGTGAACTTTTATGTCCGCCGCAGGGATTTTTCCAACTTCCAACCAAGAGAGCGGCCTTATTTAACCGTGAATCTGCCCATGGATGGCGATGCCTACCCGGACGCCGAAGGAAAAGTATGGGTGGATTTTCGGGCCCACAACGCCCCTTTGGGCAAGGAGAGCTTTCGGGTGAAGGTGATCATGGATGGAGTGGAGACCCTTCTAAGCAAAGAGGAGTCCTATCCCTTGGCCGGGTTGTCCGAGGGTCGGCATCGGATAGTTGTCGAATTGGTGGACGAGGATGGTGACCCCGTACCCGAGATCTTTGCCAGAGTGGAGCGGACCTTTGAAATCCCCAGAATCGTCAAAGCGGTGAATCCCGCTGAGGCGGATTCGGCCAACTTGTGGCTCAAGAGGAAGCGGCAACAAAATTAACCTCAAGGGGGGTTGTTTCCGTGGGGCCAAGAGGTTGGGGTTCAAACATTGATTTGAGTTCGGTTTCAGCTTCGGAACATCGTAAAACCGGGAGCATTGCACCGAAGGGGTTGTCGGTTGCATAATCTTCCGTCGTATGATGCCTTATTTTATCTGGAGCTTGCCTGATCTGTTGATTGTGGCTCTGTTTTTTGCCCTTTTTGCCTCGCTGGGGTTACTTCTCCCGAGGCTGGGGCAACGTCTCTTTGGACGGATGGCCAACGAACCGGAAACTCGGCTGGTGGACCGAACCCAGCGGGGCCTGCGTGCCTTCCTGGTTTTTCTTTTGGCCCTGACATTGAATGATGTGAGGGAAAAGTTTGTCCGCATGGATACCGAAGCGGCTCGTGAAGCGGGGGAAATCAAACAGTTGCATCGGATTCTGGAAATCGACTCCTCCCCGCGGGCGTTGCAGGAACGATCTTTGTTGCGGGAGTATGCCAAAGTGATTGCGGACGATGAGTGGAAAACTCTCGGTGCCGAACCGCCGAAACTTTCTCCCCAAGCAGACAAGGTTTTGTCGGACTTACGTCATCTGGCGAAAGCGCAGGCGATCAGCGGCAAGGAATCCGAGGGGAACGAGATCTGGTCCGGCCTCAACCAACTGGAGGATTTGCGCCAAGGGAGGTTGCTCAAAGCGCAGACCTCCACCGCTCCGCTTTTTTGGATCGTGATCGGTTTGATGATGTTTCTGGAGTGCTTGATGACCACCGAATCCAAGATGACCCGACGTCGCCAAATTACCTTGGGGGGGTACTATGGCTGTCTGGGCATGATCGTGGGGCTGATTCTGATCTTTGAGAGACCTTTTTCTGGGGGAACCCGCCTTTCGGCCGAGCCGTTCCGACAGGTCTCCCAGCTCCTGGGTGATTGATATCAGGCCAGGGTCTTCCGGCGCTCTTGAACCCTAGTCCCTACTTTCTTTTGAGGATTTTCTTAGTCGAGTTTGCATTCTTCGCATGGATTGCGCGCCGGCCCGTGTGGAATCACGAAAGCCAACCAAGTGCAGAATTCCATGGAGAAGATAGGTGAGGAGTTCATCCTGAAAACTAAGCCGATGGCCTTTGCATAAGGCGGCAGCCACAGCAGGGCAGACGATAATCTCGCCGTGGGGGAAGGCCAGGACATCCGCGGGAGTCGGATCCCCTGAAAAACGAAGATGCAGGCGGGAGCTTTCGGAGGCCCCGACGAAGACGAACTCCAGCGAGGAGGGCAGACGCCCGATTCGGTCCGCAGGAAGGCGCGCCAGAGCGAGCTCAGTCCTTCGACGGAAGAAGGCGAGGTTCAGCCGATAACGGCGTTGCCGGTTGCTCCAATGGAGGGTGGGTTTTGGTTTTGGCACGTCGGTCTTGAGGGTAGCGGATTCTGGGTCGAAGAATGTTTTCCAGCGACTGGGCGAGTGCGTGTCGGGCCTCGATCCACTGAGTGGCCGTCAGTCCGCAATCGTTCCAGTGGCCCTCCTTGTCCCGATCCTGAAAAATCTTTTCCACCAGTTTCCGTGCGTCCCCGGGTTGAGGTCTATCAAGCCCACGGGAAGCCGATTCGACGGCGTCGGCCAGCGAAAGCAGGGCCGTCTCCGGGGTTTGGGGAATGGGGCCGGGATAGCGGAAGGAGGATTCGTCGACCTCGGGAATATCCTCGTCACGCAACCGAAGGATTTTCCCTCCCGTTCGGGCATCTTTTTCCTGCTGCAGGGCTCGCTGGTAAAAATACCAGACAAGACTGGTGCCATGATGTTCCCGGATCGCTTCCCTGACCCTACGGGGGAGATGGTGTTGTCTGGCCAGAGCCACACCGTCTTTGACATGTGCGAGAATGATCAGGGCGCTCATGGAGGGGGCAAGGCTGAGATGGGGATCCAGATCAGAGCTATTAAAGTTCTCGGTGAAGTACTCGGGTTTTTCCAGTTTTCCGATGTCATGGTAAAGGGCCATGGCTCGGCAGGCCCGGGGGTTGGCCTGTTGGGAGGCCGTAGCGGCCGCTTCGGCCAAATGGCCGACGAGTACGCTGTGCAGGTAGGTTCCGGGTGCTTCGACCGCGAGGCGGCGGAGAAGGGGATGGTCCTGGCTGGATAATTCCAGCCAGGAAAGGTCGGTGGTCCGGTCAAAAGCCGATTCCAAAACCGGGAGAAGAGCCCCGACGACGATGGCCCCCAGAAGTCCGACGGCGGCAGCCGAGATGGCTTCGGCCAGAATCAACTCCCGAGTGATACTAAAGTTCAACCCGGCGGGAAGAACGGTGGCGAGTAGTGCCACCACCCCGATGCCAGCTCCAGCACGAAGAAGATCGGAGCGGCGGTGTATGTGGCGGGAAAAAAGGACGGCGAAGAGCCCGGTGGTCAGGGTGGCAATCAGATATCGGTCATCCGGACGGAGGAGAAATAATTCCGACATGCCCAAGAGGACGACGAGGAGAATCCCTGCGCGGGCTCCAACCAAAGTGGTGAGAACCAAGGCGGCCATGGCAGGAGGAATGAGGTAGGAGCCGGCCCCGAAGGAGAAGCGTGGGGCAATTTCGAGCAAAAGAAGGGTGAAAGCGAAATTACCAACCCAAGCTAGGTAGAAAAGGGACAGCAGACGATTCCGTCTTAGGGCTTCGGGGAGAACCACGGAGAGGATCAAGGGTAGGACGACAGAGGAAAAGACGAGGGCTATCCAGCCGGTAGGACTGGAGGCGGCGGGAGTCAGGAGGGAGAGTCCGTAGGCGCAGGCTCCCGCAATGGCTAGGATGAGAAAACGGATCCGGGGATCGGATTCGAGGCGATTTTCGGTGGCGGCGCGGCCTGCACACGCAGACGCTTGGGGGTTCACAAGGTGAGGCTGGTCTGACGAACCCCGCGATGATCCTTGTAGGCACGGACAATTTTACCGACCAGCTCGTGCCGGATCACATCGGTGTCTTCAAAGCGGATAAAGTTGACGCCCTCCACGGTCGCCAAGGCCTGCACCGCCTCGACCAGACCGGATTTTCGGGTATGCGGAAGATCGATTTGGGTCGGATCTCCGGTCACGATGCATTTGGATTCAGGTCCCAAACGGGTCAGGAACATGAACATCTGTTCGGTGGTGGCGTTTTGTCCCTCGTCGAGAATGACGAAGGCCCCGGTGAGGGTGCGGCCCCGCATGTAGGCCAGCGGGGCGATTTCCAAAATGCCTTTGTCCATCATCTTTTGGATATCCTCCACATCCAGCATGTCGTAGAGCGCATCGTAAAGAGGGCGAAGGTAAGGGAAGATTTTTTCCTGTAGGTCGCCGGGCAGAAAACCGAGGGCTTCACCGGCCTCGACGGCAGGGCGGGTAAGAATGATGCGGCTGATCTTGTCGGATTTGAGATAAGAAATGGCCATGGCCATGGCGAGGTAAGTTTTGCCGGTTCCAGCGGAGCCCAATCCGAAGACGAGGTCGCTTTTGCGAATGGCATCGACATAAGCCTTCTGCATGAAGGTTTTTGGCAGGATGACGGGTTTCTTGGGGGAAACCTGAATCCGGCAGGACCAGATGCCTTCCAAGTCCTTGCCTTCTCCGCGTTGGACCGCCCGCAGGGCGTAGAGAAACTCATGGCGGCGTACCCGCATGCCGTGCTGATGGGCCAGGTGAAGTTGCCGAAAGAGCTCTTGGGTGGAGGTTACTCCCTCTGAGGGGCCGTCGATTTTGAGAATGGCATCCCGGGCGGTGATTTTGACCCCCAGGGACTTCTCTGTTTCACGCAGAAGCGACTCATCGGCGTTGTAGAGCTCGGAAAGGGCGTGGGCGTTTTCGAAGGTGAGGGTTTCGGCGCTCAAGGGGCAATCTATTTGTAGAGGCTCAGGCTTCGGGGGGAAGAAAGATTTACAGGGTTAGCGCAGCCTGGAATCGAGGTTCCCCACGCTACGTTTGATGGAGGAGATAGCCTCCCCCACCCCCTTGGAGGCGCCTTTGGAGTCCCAGGAAAGGGAGACGGAAGGCTCAAGGGAAGTGATTTGGGCACAATATTGATCGTTGACCATCATGCCCAGAAATTCGCCGGCCAAGGTTAGGACCAGATCTCCGGCCGAGGGGGCGTATTCACCTTGGAGACGGTTCATGAAGCGCGAATCCATCTCCAAATAACCGCGAAGGTTGGGCTCAAGCCGGAAGGAACATTCTCCATAACCTGATCCCTGTGGGGATATCAGGAGAGCCCGGGAAAAACGAAAGGGATCGGTGGCGATTCGATAGGTAGAAGAGGCGATACGCTCGCTTTCCGGTTGTCCCACAGGGACCGAAAGAAATCTTGGATCTCCTTGTTTCAGGGTCTGCAAGGAATCAATCGGTTTCGGGAAGTTGGAGGGTGGGGGAAGAGTCAGGGAACCCGTCAAAGAGTTCCAGACTCCCCCGGCGTCCCCCAAACCAAGGGGAGTTTGGTCCAAAAGCAGGACAGCGGCGGTGCGATTCCCGTCGGTCAGGAGGATCGACTTGGACTCTCTCTGCTTGTTGCCTGAACCCTGGGCTGAGGTTCGTTCCGTGCATAGGAAAACGGTCGCTCGTCGGGCAAGATAGTCTGCGTAAAGCGAGTTGGGTGCCACGGGGCGGTATTCGCGTATCTCCTTGGTCATTTCCCCGGATTTTTCGGCGAGCTGGTTGACTCCCTTGGAGAGGGATTGATTTTGTTCCAGAAGTTTTTTCTTTTCCTCCTCCGCAGTACGCAAGGAGGTCTCCGTAACCTTGGCGCGTTCCTCGGCGGCCTTAGCCGTCACGGCGGCGGAGGCGAGTTGGGAACGGAGGGATTCGGATTCGGTCCGAAGTTTCTCCTGCGCCTGTCTTAAGGTGGCGGCTTCCGCTTGGGCGGCCTCCAGGGTAGCTCTGGATCGCTCCGTTTCGATCCCCGCCTGCTGGGCTAACCGGAGCGAATCCTGCTCCGCCTTTTGCAGGCGTTCGGAGAGTTCGGCGGTGCGAGCGCGGGCCTGGTCAAGAACTGAGGCGCGGCTTTTCGATTCATCCCGGGTAGTGGCCAAGTCCCGGGCCAACTTTTCGCGGTTGTTGCGCTCTTCTTCCAGACTGAGGCGGAGGGCGGAAACAACATCGTCTTTGGCAGAAGCAGGTTGGCTGGCGAGCGGGGCAGGAGCCGGGGGTAGTTCGTTTTTGTCCCAACGGGTAAGGGCCAAAAGATTCAGCAACAGAAAGTCGCAAAGGATGAGGAGGAGGGTCTTATTCACGGATAGGGGCGACTGACATGACTCCGCAATTCTGGGATCAGGATTTTGACGGAGGAAGGAGGAGGCGTTGTTTCAGCGCACGGACGTGGAAAATCTTTACCAACGCAACACAGGTGATGCCAAAGAGGTTGGAGGAGTAGGCGGCCAGCAGGCTGGGCTGAATGATCCCGACAACCTGAAGAACCAGCGCCGTGGCTGTTCCCCCGATGCCAACGTAAAGACCGGCATCAAAAAGATTGTCCTCATTTTCCAAGAGTTTGAGTTTCAGGTTGGCGTCGCCGGGTCCCTCCTCGATCTGGCGGATTCGGCGGACGCAGATACGGTATACGGTGATCTGTAAACCGAGAAAGATGGCGAGGGTGATCAGGTTGGTGAGATCCATGGCGTTTTTACTCCTAGGTTGGATTTTAGTCGGGGAAGAGGGGTCGGCGAGACTCAATCGATAGCGAGGCAGGGGTCGGGGTTGAAGAAAAGAGGGTTCCAAAACAGAGCCGAGAAGGAGAGCGAGAAGGAGAGTTTGAGCTAACCGGGGGACCGGCTTCCATGGGCCGGGGTCGCCGAGGGGAAGATCGGGGATCAGGCGCCAAGCAACATCGACCAACAGCCATGCTCCGATCAGAAAGAGGAGGCAACGGAGAAGGAGGAGGGGTTTTTCCCAGCGGAGAAAATATGGTGCCCAAGCGGTGGGAAACGGGGAGAACAGGCGAAGGATGGGGGCTTGTCGCTGGAGAAGGAGTTCGACTGAGCCTTTGCCCGCCCCCAAGGCCTCCGAAAGATTCTTCCATGGGGTTTGCGCAGGAATAGGGAGCCGGGCTAACCGGTCAGCGGGTCCGGCCCAAATCGAAGCTGCCAGGAAAAGGTCAGCTGGTTCGCTGGGGGAGCGGACCTGTTCGGCGATCCAATGGAGCGCTGGGAGGGATTGGATCTTTTGAAGAAGTTGTAAGAGAGAGTCGTACTCATAGCGCCGGGACAGGGAGATCATCGCCAGGAGGGTGGGTTGCAGAGGTCGAAGGGAGTGTTCCTCCAAGGCGGCTTGCGTGGTGGACTTGATTTCTCCGGCTAGAGATGGAGAGAAGGCTCCGGTATCGAGGAGGTGGGCGGTGAGAAGGACGGAGGCTTCCAGAGGTTGTCCGCCAGGCTGTCGGGCGGGAAGCAGGGGGGGTAGAGGGGGAAGAGATAGAACCTCCAGAAGAGATTGAACTCCTGGAGATGGATTGGCCCGGAGATTCTCCTGCAGACGAATCCGGACCGGTTCGCGAAGTAAGAGAGTGAGGATGGGGGGAGGGGCCGAGGGGCTGTTTTCAAAGGCGATCCCCGAGGTGGCGAGAATCAGTTCCAATCTGGCATCTCTGGTTCCCAGATAACCCAAGTCACGGCGGGAGGAGAAGATCGTACGGGCGGACTGAAGGACGGTGTTGCTTTCCGGTAGAGAGAGACTTTTGGTCAGCAGGGCCAGACGAAGTCCAGCCCCAAGGTGTTCGGAATTCAGAAGCGAAGCGGCACATTCGGTGAGGGCGGGAGTTCCTTGACCGGCTGAAAGTAAAATTCTTTCGTCGATCCCGTAAAAACGCACAGGCAGCCACGCGGCCAGAAAACAGGCGGAGATTCCCGCCAAAAGCTGAACGAGAGGCTTGGGTTTCAGACGATGATCCGAGGTAGGCTCGGGGAAAGGCGCGTGAAAATTTCCCAAGGTATCGTTCCGGCATCCCGGGCCATTTCGGCGGCGGTCTGCGCTTTTTTGCCGGAACGGCCAAGCCAAATGACTTCATCACCTCTCTTGACCTGGGGAATATGGCTCACATCGAGGAGGGTCATATCCATGGTGACGCGTCCTAAAATCGGGCAGGAGCCTCCGCGGATCAGGGCCCGACCTCGGTTGGAGAGGGAACGAGGAAGGCCATGGGCGTAACCGGTGGCGATGGTGGCGACTTTCATCGTTCGTTGGGCGCGATAGGTGGCTCCGTAGCTGATGGTTTCCCCTTTGGGAACCTGACGAACCAAAAGAACTTTTGATCTCCAGGAGAGAACCGGCTGAAGCTTGTCGGCAAAACGGGGGAGAGGACTGATTCCGTAGAGTCCAAGCCCGGGCCGGGCATGGGTTTTGGGCGACGGAAGACGATGGAGAATGGCGGCGGTATTCGCCCAGTGGTGGGCAACGAATTTTGGCAGAACCGAGGCCTGATGGAGTTGCCGGCGGGTAAAGGACAGATCGGAGTCGGCACAGGCCAAATGGGTGAAGGTGCCGATCAGATCCAATCGGGGATGGTGGGCGACCCACGAGACAAGTTTTTGAAATTCCGCCAGGCGGGCACCCAACCGGTTCATCCCGGTGTCGAGCTTGACCTGAACGAGAGCCGTCTTTCGGACCCTTGCTGCCGCCCGGGCGAGTTCGTGGGCTTCCTCCATCGAGGAGAGGGTGAGGGTCAAACGGTGCTGCAGAGCGACGGGAAATTCTGAAGGGAGGGTGGAGCCAAGAAGAAGAATCGGGTTGCGGATTCCGGCCCCGCGCAGTTCCTCGCCTTCGGCAGCGCAGGCGACACCGAATTCTTCGCATCCCGCCTGAGCGAGGGTGCGGGCCACGGGAATCAATCCGTGGCCATAGGCGTTGTCTTTGACCACGGCGAGAATCTGGGTCCCGCGTGGGCAGGAGCGGCGGAGGGCTCGGAGGTTGGAACGCAAGGCGGACAGCGAGATGGTGCACCAAACTCGATGGGATAGGGCCATAAACCGGAGCGTAGAAGCAGGGTCCGCGGATTAAAAGTGCGGGTTAGCGGGGTGGGGGGAAGGCGATAGCCGGGCGCAAATGAATGGGCTCCAAAGGGAGACCGGGCTCCAGACCGTGCGCATGAAGGTAAGCTGCCAAGTTGAGGGCATCCGGTTTTTGCTTGGTTTTGATTCCGGGCAGGGAGTCGGTGGTGACGGCCAAAGTGCATCGGTTGAGGAGTTCGGGTAGTTGGTTCATCGGGTGGACGGTGGTTGCACGCGCTATCTTTCCGAGGGAGTAGAAGGTGGCAAAAAAGTCGCCTCGGCGGGCGTCGGAGAAAACTCCCAAAGAGGTGACCTCGGGATAAAGCCAGGCAATCGATCCGGTGCTGCGCACGGGTAGGACGGGACAGTGCCAGATCGCGGCCATGCCCTCGGCAGAAGCGATACCGGCACGGATCCCGGAAAAGGAACCGGGACCCACTCCGACCAAAATCTGTTCCGGTTTTAAGTTTTTTGGGAAAGCCCGGCGAAGGGAGGGAACGAGGGAGGCGGTGATGGTTCCCTCGCAGGTTCCGGAGGCGAGGATTTCACCCTGACAAGATAGAGCCCAGGTCCCTGGGCTGGAGGAGGTCTCGAAAATGAGGCGCAACATGGGTGCCCTATTATTTTTGGACCCGGCGAATCAACCGGCTTCCGTCCTGTTGCGGTTCAATCTGTAGATCGATGGCGGAATCCGGCCATTGGCCCGGATAGCGGTCCGGCCATTCGACCGCGACCAAGCCGGAGGTCAGGAGACACTCGGGCCAACCCAGCGAGTCCCAATCCCGCGCCTTTTCCAATCGATATAAATCCCAATGCTCGAGGGTGAGTATCTCTCCCCGCAAGGGTTGGCAAAGGGTGAAGGTGGGGCTGGGAATCTCTCCTTGGACTCCCAGAGCAGAGGCTAGGCCGCGAACCCATTCCGATTTTCCTGCTCCCAAAGGACCGTGGAGTCGAATGATGGTTCCCGGTTTCAGGGAGGGGAGAAGGCGGGCGGCATGGGCACGGGTTTCCGCGGCATCCCGACAAACTTCGTTGGCGTTGTTTTCAGCGGAAGTGATCATAACCTTTCAAGGGAAGTCCACCGGCATGAAAGCCCCGGCCTTTTGGGAGTAGGCGACCGATGGCGGTAATCGGAGTGGAGAAGGGCCATTTTTTTTGGAGAAGGGCAACTTGGCGGGGGGGGACGGAAAAGAGAAGTTCGTAATCTTCTCCTTGGGTGAAGGCCATTCGGGGTGTGGCCTTGGGAGCGAGCGGAAGTTTCTGGGGTTCGATTTGAAAGCCCACCCGAGAGGCACAGGCCATCCTCGGGAGATCGGCACCGAGGCCATCGCTGAGGTCGAGCATGGCCGAAGCAAAACGGTGACGCACCAGCCATTGTCCTTCCGCCAATCGGGGCTCAAAAGTGAGATGCCGGCGGGGCCAGGAGCCCCCCAGTTTTCCGGTGACGAAGAGGTGATC
>Ga0214921_10003477_pt1 | contig 24038 bp, 18 predicted proteins | sample LL1505_MetaG_FD_177992 | JGI IMG/M metagenome (GOLD analysis project Ga0214921, IMG submission 177992) | Freshwater microbial communities from Lake Lanier, Atlanta, Georgia, United States - LL-1505 | ecosystem: Environmental > Aquatic > Freshwater > Lake | place: USA: Georgia | collected...
TTGAGTCCACGGCGGAAATCTTCCGGCGCCATCGGGCGCCGACTGCGGCGGTGGCGCAGGGGCGCACCGAATTGATGGCGAGCGCGGGTGTGCAGTGGCGGGAATAAACCGCGTGATTTTCACCGCGTGGATGGGCGACAACCCGATGAGCACCAACCGCAGCGAAGCGCTGCTGTCGATCGTGCGTCATACCGGTTGCCCGATGGTGCATGTGACGCCTGAGTCGCTCGCGGATTGGGTCGACCCGGCAGTGCCGCTGCACCCCCTCTTCCCACTATTGAGTGCGGTGCACAAGACCGACTATTTTCGTGCCTATGCGATGCATGTGCATGGCGGCGGCTATACCGATATCAAGCACACGACGAAGCCATGGAAACCGTTCTTTGAGGCACTCGAGGCATCGCCGGCCTACGGCCTGGGTTACCGCGAGATTGGTCCGCATGGCATTGCGCCGGTGGGCGGCGCCTTGGGCGAAGAGTTGCGCACGAACTTTGACAAGATTATCGGCGTGTGCGCGATGATCTTCCGGCCGCGAACACACTTCACGGCAAGTTGGCTCAATGCAGTGAACAACCAACTGAATGCCAAGGCGCAGCAACTGATCGACAACCCAGCGCGGCATCCACAAGACCAAACGGGGGTCCAGTTTAGCGACGGCAGCGTCTCGAGTTACCCGTTTGCGTGGACAGAGTTGCTGGGCAATATCTTTCACCCGCTGGCGTATCAGGCCCACCAAGCGATCGTGCAGGCGGGGATTGAGCCTTCGTTCGCGAATTATCGATGAGCCATTGTTGAAGAAGACAATCATTGCTCATTGCGACGGAGGGTTCGGCAATCGCTATCACACGCTGGTGAGCTGCATCGCGTTGAGCCGACAATTCGATACCGACTTGGTCATTTACTGGCCAAAAAACGAATGGTGCCAGGCCAATTATTCAGACTTATTTGATACACAACTGCTGGTCGTTGAAGAAGAGATTCCAGAGCTCACTAGCGGCCGCGTGAATCAGCTCGAGCCTTGCCTCAAAGGGGGCTACGCGCTGTTTAATTACCAGGCGTTGAACGATCTCGCATTTTTCGCCCAAACACTCGAACTCGCTCCCAAGGGAGCCGCCTGCGCGTTCACGCATTTGCCTCTTGGAATTGAATCGCAACGGATGATCGAAGCCTTCCGAAGCCTCGAAATCCATCAAGCGCTCGTAGGCGCAGCGCAAGATTTCATCGGGAGCCAACTGGGTAGACCGTATTATGGGATCCACCTGCGCCGTACGGATATCCACGTTGGTTTTACAGACCACGAGATAGCCAGGTTGCTTCGAAGGCATGAAGGAGAAATCTTTTTCCTGTGTAGCGACGACCCTGAATCCGAAAAGAAGCTGGCTAACCCTAACCTTCGCACCAGAGTTGAGAAGCAGTACGTCCAAAAGAAGCTCACGCAAGAGAACTGGACCCATCCAACCCGCTACGGCGCGGGGTCGCAGTATACATACAACAGCAATTTAGTCCGCACCGCAGACAGCATGAAAGATGCGGTGGTGGACGCGATCATCCTAGCCAATTCAAGCCTGGTCGGCGACTCGCCGTCGACTTTTTTCCATGTCGCACAAGAATGGCAGAAAGTTGGGCTGTTTAACTATTCCGAGGGGCTGCCAGCGTTGGCTGAGCGTCCAATACTGCATCTCTTAGCCGAGATCAGCCACGCTTACATCGATGTACCGCAGTTGTTCACCAAGCTCGATTTCCTGAACCGAAACGAAGAGCATGCAGCGCTGGCTTTATGCTATGAAACCTGGGTGAAGCGCAACCCTGATCGCCTTCACCACGCTGTCTTCTACAACCAGGCGGTTGCGAATTTGGCGCAGGGGAAAAGAGAGGAAGCACATCGTTTGCTTCAAAAGGTCTTAGCAATTCAACCGGACTTTGAACCTGCCTTGCGTGCAATTGCATTGGTTAACTAGAAAAACTCGCACTATTGATTTAGCGAATTCATAGACCGATTAGAATCTGAATAAAACCGACCGGGGCCAACTGGCCCAACTCGGCAAGCCCCCGAGGCAATCGAGCTGAGCATTAACGGAAGACGCAACTCAAACAATAGACCAGTACGCTCAACAAGATCGGCGTGAACGCGATCCATGAGTTATAGCGAGAGAACCGACAAATCGATGTAACGAACACGTCAAGTCAAAGGAAGAGCAGTGCAAGCGAAGATACAACCAGATACGACTAAATTAGAGGCCAGAATAGAAATACCGGCCAAACTCCTGACGGCATCAAGCTTAGCATGACCCAAATCCAAGAATAATTCGCCATCATTTCCAAGACCAAAAGATTAACTCGAAAAACTCAAAGCCGAAACTTAAAGTCCAAATCTCAAACGGCTAAGTGCGCAATGAAATGACTAACATCCTGATAGTACATCAAAGTATAAACCCAACAGCAGGCGGCGCTTACACCCTACAAGCCGAAATACTGAACGAAGTATCGTCTTACCACACAGAAGGGATTAATGTATTCACAGCACCGGCAAGCATTATCAATCGCGAAATAGCAGTTCAAGTTGAAAAAAAATTCAATATTAATCTAGTTTGGTACCTATTTCCACTTAAGACAAAGCACTTATTCGATGTCCCGTATATTGCGACGATCTGGGATCTTGGGCATCGGAATTTCCCCGTATTCCCAGAATTGACCGTCAGTGGCTGGACCTTCGAAAATAGGGACGAAGCCTATAGAGGACTGCTGTCCGCATTTCGCATTTTTGTAGGCTCTGAAAACCTCAGAGGCCAACTAATCTCGGCATATGGTTTTGAACGAAACCGCATTATTGTAAACCCCTTTCCAGCTCCAAGCCTGCCTTTACTAAATGAACCGATCAAAAACAGAACAGAGTCCGAATCGCCAATTCAAACTCGGATTCTATTTTACCCCGCACAATTTTGGGCACACAAGAACCACGTAAATTTAGTCAAAGCCCTTCAAATCTTGGAAACAACCAAAGGGACAAATGGCCTGGTTTACGAATTACATCTCACAGGTTCAGACCAAGGGAACGAGTCATTTATTAGGGACCAAGCTCGCTCATTAGGTCTAAATGAAAAGATTTTTTTTCATGGATTTGTTGACCAAGCCGAGATATCGTCCCTCTACGATCGCGCATTCGCGCTTACCTACCCTAGTCTTCTCGGACCTGACAATCTGCCGCCTCTTGAAGCAATGTCTCGAGGTTGCCCAGTCGCAACTGCTGACATAGAGGGCGCAAGAGAAGTTTACGGAGATAGCGCACTCTACTTCGACCCACTAGACGCGGTAGACATTGCAAATAAGATCAGAAGCCTCGAATCCGAAGAACTAAGGCTTTTAATTATGGAAAATGGTAGATATCTCGCTGCCTCCCGGTCATCAAAAAAGCACGTAGAAACTATTTTTAACGAAATAAAGTTGTTCAAAAGATATAGAGAGCTGTTCCCAGCATGATCATCCATATACACCTCACCAGTTTCGTTTCGGTTGCTTGCCATTTCCCAAGTAGATTCCCGTAGATAGCCCAGAATCCCAAAATACCTACGCTCTAAGACTTCATAAATAGTGTTTTCAACTTTGAAATCCATCGGTATTTGAAGAGACTACACGTCGCCAAAAAATATAGGAGTACAGCTGCTCAACGGCCGACCGCCTGGATTGCCGAAAGACCGTCAACATGATATCGTTGAGGCGTTTCAGTTTGCGCGATATCGCCCAATAGTAGTCAGCCCCCTTAAGCTTTAGAACAGCGAGGCAGCCGAGATGCTTGAACGAATAATAAATAACAACCAAACTTTGGCAATAATATTAAGAAGCTCATACTACGCGAACGGCATCCAGTTCTTTACCCCAAACGAGTTTTCACAACAGCTCGGATACATGAACCGCCCAACGGGCTACGTAATACCCCCTCATGTGCACAACGCAGTGCCGCGCGAGGTACAGTTCACAAAAGAGGTACTTTTTCTCAGATCCGGAAAAGTCAGGGTTGACTTTTATGACGAACAAAGAAGTTACCTAGAGAGCAGAATCTTAGTAGAAGGAGACGTTATCCTATTAGCTTTCGGGGGGCACGGCTTTGAAATGCTTCAGGCAAGCGAAATCATCGAGGTAAAGCAAGGCCCCTACGCGGGGGATTTCGACAAAACCCGATTTTCACCTGTTCCTTCCGAGCAAATTCGACTAAAAGGGTCGGACAATGAGTGACTCAATAGTGTTTAGCGACTATAGCGGCTATTATCAGCTCCTATACCGCGACAAAGATTACGTGGGCGAGGCACTTTACATTAAAGAACTTCTCTCGAGGCACAATATAGAATCTGGGAACATTCTCGAGTTTGGATCGGGCACCGGCGAGCACGGTCGCCTGCTGGCTGGGCATGGATACACAGTGCACGGTATAGAACGCAGTGCAACAATGCTCGCCAAGACAGATCTGACGGAAGGATTTACCTGCCAGCAGGGCGACATCTGCACAGTGAAGCTTGGTCGAAAATACAACGTGATCTTATCTCTGTTCCACGTTGTAAGCTATCAAGTTGGCAATTCTGAGATTCAAGGTGTCTTTGAGAATGCTGCCCTTCATCTCAGTTGCGGTGGACTCTTCATCTTTGATTTTTGGTACACACCAGCGGTATACGCTCAAATGCCTTCGGTCAGAGTAAAACGCTGCTCGGATGAATACACGGATCTTGTTCGCATTGCGGAACCGGAAATTTATGTTAACGAGAGCCGCGTTGACGTTACCTACACAATTTTCGCGCGAGACAAAGCGGACGGTAATACCCGTGTTTTCAAAGAGAGGCATCCAATGCGGCACTTCTCTTTGCAAGAGATTGATTTGCTTGCACAGGTGGCTGGTTTTCGACGAGTAACTACTGAAGAGTTTCTTACAAAAGACCCGCCTGGACCCCAGACCTGGGGTGTATGCGTCACACTAGAAAAGGTCTACTAATGCCTGGAATAATTCCTGTGAACGAGCCACTACTTGACGGCAAAGAAAAGCAGTTGCTTGCTGAGTGCATCGAGACTGGCTGGATTTCTTCTGAAGGCCCTTTTGTCAGAGAGTTTGAGCGGAAGTTCGCCGCCCGCATGCAGCGAAAACACGGGGTAGCCGTCTGCAACGGTACCGCCGCAATTGACGCAGTGATTGAGGCCTTGGACATCGGCAAAGGTGACGAAGTCATCCTGCCAACTTTTACGATCATATCGTGTATTGCTCAGCTTGTACGAAATGGCGCTAAACCAGTACTTGTTGATAGCGACCCCGTTACTTGGAACATGGACTCGTCACAGATTGAGGCGAAAATCACCTCTCGTACCAGGGCAATCATGATTGTCCACACATTTGGGCTTCCCGTAGATGTTGGCCCAATACTAGAAATTGCCAAGCGCCATGGTCTGAAGGTAATTGAAGACGCGGCAGAAATGCACGGACAGACATATAAGGGTCAGCCTTGCGGGAGCTTTGGTGACATCAGCATCTTTAGTTTTTACGCGAACAAGCACATCACCACCGGCGAAGGTGGAATGATCTTAACGGACGACGATCAGCTAGCTGAAACCTGCCGTAGTCTGCGTAACCTATGCTTTCAACCCCACAAACGATTTGTTCACGAGCGCCTTGGATGGAACTTACGCATGACCAATATCCAAGCGGCGCTAGGTTTGGCGCAATTGGAGCGACTTGACGAATTCGTACAACGAAAACGAAAAATGGGTGCTCTCTACACCGAGTTACTTAAAGGGGTACCTGGAATTCAACTCCCGTTACCTTCGACTGAGTACGCAGATAACATTTATTGGATTTACGGAATTCTGATCGACGAATCGACGGGGATGGATGCGGAGAAAGTGATGAATTCCCTCAGCTTGACAGGGGTAACGACCCGGCCGTTTTTTTACCCGATGCACCTGCAGCCGGTATTTAAAAACATGCGAATGTTCGAGAACGAGCAGTATCATGTAGCCGAGCGGCTGTCCAAGCAGGGTTTCTACGTACCAAGCGGGATAGCGCTTAGTGATAGCCAACTGGTCCGGGTGGCTGACGCTGTAAAAGAAGTTCTCTCGAACAGAACACAATAAGACTGAACTACAGACCCCGCCGGATCTGAACTGATCAAGATCATGTTGAAGGCTCTCACAATACCCACTTTAGCGCCCCCACGAGCCAGCTCTTACTGCTGATAGAAATGCTTCAGGATGCACCTTATCCAATACAAGCTTTCTCTCGTGTTGAACTACAGATGAAATCAGCCTCTGCGGCAACCCAGGCAATTTAGACTCTCTCACAAACAGCAAGACATTCTGACGATACCAATACGGCACCTCGAGGAAGTCCCATATGATTCTACGCAGATAATCGCATGCCAGATATCCTTCCGAATAAAACAAGTCATACCAATAGCTAGGCCATTGCTCTGAAACATGCCCTTCACCACCTTGAAAAGGAATGGCCGCCGAAAACAAGATCACATCAGCATGACCACACAGAGAGGAAATCAAATTCTCTGCCGAGTCTGAGGGAATGTGCTCAGCAACTTCCAAACAGCAGGCAATCGAAAATTTGCGATGAACGTCGAATTTTCCTGCGAGGTTAGTTTGCTTATAATTTTTGACTGCAGGGTTTAGTTGATTAAGAAGGGAGTGGCCATCCAAACCCAAATGGTCAAATACTCCCAATCGGATGAACTCGGCCAGAAATTCGCCCGCGCCACAACCCACATCCAAAACACTCTCTGGTTTTAAGTCAGCAAAGATGATTGGAACAATGGCACTCGCAGCTCGTGCGGACCCAGGTATATTTTGTTGGTAATCCTTATAAACACCTTCTACTTCTGGCTCTGCTTGAAATCCAAGGGAGGCACGTATGGCTTCAACGACATCCTGAGAAACGGCCGGATTAGAAGCAAGAGCAGAAACAATATTCTGGCTAGCTAGAATATCCCCTGCGTCTCTAGCCATGGTCGCGAGTTTCAAAACTGAATTTATTTGGATCGGATAATCAATTTGAGGGTGAAATAACCGGCCTTGACCGAGGAATTTATATAGGCCATATAAGTATCTATCGCTATTTTCGACGGGACCGTCAAGGACCGGATAGAAATCCTCCGAAAGAACGTCGCTATAAGTCGGCGCGGGCCCGCAGTTTACGCCGGAGCCATCCAGACCCAAGTTAAGCGACATCGTCTTCCTCGGAAACAATGTAAACCGATCGCTTAAAAACTCGCTTGCATACCATCGAATAGACCATGAAAACGGATCTCGTCCAATCTGATCCCGAAGCATCTTAAAATAAGGATAAGCCCCGTATCTATCAAACTCAAATTGTAGTGACTTTTCCTCAATGCGCCTAGTCAAAATTTCGGGGTCCCTCTCAGCTTCAAGCCATCTTTTTGACCAAGTTGCAAACCCCCAGCAGTCTGCACCTTTTACGCATAAAACATCGCCCCCTCCGTCAGTGAAAACGTTGTCGACCGGATAGTTATACAAGGAAATGCTAGCTATCTTTTCGTCTTTCTCAAATCTTTGCAGATTGTAATTCAAATACGCCAGGGCTTTTGATGAAAACTGAAGATCATCTTCCACCATTATGAAGCTGCCGTGTCTTTCGCACACGTAATCCAAACCCAACCATGTTGATTTTACGAGTCCAAGATTATTGTCATGGATTATTAGCTCTCCATCCATGAATCCAGTAACGTTGCGAACGACGTTTCTCACTTGCTCGACCGCAGCCTCTTGACCGGGCTTTGGCCCATCTGAAAATATGTAAATTTTTGAAAATCGGGACTCCGGATTTTTTAAGATGGATTGTATTGCTCTTTGTGTGTGGACCGGGCGGTTGTACACAAACAGCACAATTGGCGCTAAGCTCATAGACGGAAACCTTCAAAGGTAGTAGTACAGTATATTTTTACTCGCATAAGCAGTAAGATATTTGTTGCTGCTCCTGAATTCATTTTCATAGCCTTGCAGCCCAAGGATGGCCTTAATGTCCGTGGTCTTGTGGTGTCGCCATTTTCACTAAGGCGCATTGAGCATCGTGTTCTATGCATTTCCGCAGGTCTCTTCTTTATCCGCATCAACACAAAAAACGCCTGTAATCGCTGGTATTCTTGACCAGACCACGGCATCGAACCTCTGCGAAACCAAACTGACAATTGATGAGTCGCAATGCATATCCAATCTTTGTCCGGATCCCATCTTTTTTAGACCGCGTTTTCAAGTTCCCGGAAACCGCTCTCAGATGCAAAGCTAGGCGCCTGCCCGAATTTATTGCGATGTTCCAATTGAATTTCAGATCCTTTACTTCTTCGCGCTTTTTTACACCGCGATAGCCCGGACCTGCAAACACATCGGTTTTATGAGCTTGCCGACGGCTCTGCGCCTGGGTAACGTCAGGCGCGGGGACCCCTACAATCCCAGGAGTATGTGCCAAACCGGACTCATCATCGAACACGATGTGGGCGTTCGTGCTTAAGTGGTGATGGATGTCCATCCTCGTGTGTTGCTTCTCGGGATCGGGCCCACCACCCTCGTTCATTGTTGGACTGGGCGCCGAGATCAACATTGTGTCAACCGCAGTTCGACTTCCGATCCAAAGCCCTCTGAGTTCAAGAGTTGCGTCGAACTCGTCCAAAATGATCTTGACCAGGCCAAGCTCCTAGAGAAAATGCCGGAAACGCATAATGTTGAATTCGTCTGGCAGCAAGAAGGCATCAGAATCCAAGAAAACAGGCCATCGATAGACAGCCGTGTCTTGCAAAGCCTTCTGCATTGCTGGATCGGTGTAGCTGTTCCAAAGCTGAGGAAAACAAACACGCAGCATTGCTTCAACCGGAACGGCGGGCAACCGACTTCGCCACCGAGACGTAGCCCTGGATAATCCCGATCAGCGAGGCCCAACGCACCATGGCATCCATCTCTTCCGGAAGTATCCTCCCGCACGTGTTGTTGGTTGCAACCTCGAAGCCGCTAGCAAAAATACAGTCTCTCTCATGCGTCGATGTTATCATTTTTCGGCTTCCAACGACCAGGATTTGTTGCCTTTGCATAACCGCGGGCATTCCGGTCCAATTGACTCAAAAATCTGCGCGCAGGCGTCTTTAACAATTCCACCCAGGAAATTTTACCGATAGAAAACGAATTGGATTATGTTGAGCTTCGTGAGGTTTGAAATTGAGCGATTCCTACCGCCGCCCCAAGATTAAATCCAATTGATGCTTGAGGAAACCGCGAGGAAAGAGGAGCCAAAGTGCAACTAGTTGCGTGCCGCACTCAGCATTGTAAGGCATAAGAATGACGAGATTGCCGTAGAGGGTAAAGTCCTCTTGCTTGCAGGCACGTCCCAGGGGCACCATGGTCGTCATCAATTGAACAAAACAGCTCAAATTTTGGAATCGCGCGCATCAAAGGAAGCCATTGAACTTGCGAAGGATCTTTCTCAAACGCGAATGGCGTAGCTTTGGGCCACTTATGGGGATTTTCGTTATCAACCGAAAGCACCTTCCGAAATAGATCTGTTCTCATTATAGACGCCAGGCTTATGAGGTAGGATCCCCCGTGATTTCTTTGTATTATCCGGTTCGTAAACGTATCATCAAGGAAGAAATCCAACAAGTCTCCTTTTTGAAAATCCACGCCTCGATATCGATCCCTCGCCACCCCGTTTTGCCAAAAACTATACATTAAAAGCATCAGTTTTTTACTGCTCATTTCGGTAACAATACGTGAGAATACATTCGATCCGCACATGCAGATATGGTCCTCCAGCCAGCAAAAAACATATTCTGTTTCAATTTTGAGCGCACACATCGATGAATCCTGGAGCCATCCCCCTGCTGATTCTATTGTTGAGGGATAGTATCTCGCCCCTAGCCGCATCGAAAGATAGCGGTGAACATCTTCAGCGAATGCGCCCCTGGCATTGACCACCCACCGTTCGGCCCCTACAGTGGAGAACGAACCATATGAGTCGGTCATTCGCAAGAAGCGCTCTTCCGTGTCAATAAAAAAGTTAGCGAAAACTGTAAACAAGGCCCCTCCTTAAACATCCATGATCCCAAAGAACTTATACTTCTTCATAACACAACCGCAATCCACATCGATCTTTCCCAAATACGGGTCGATGCGCGGAAACTCAAGAACTGCAGTCGTCGAGGAAACACGTCAACCTAATCGTCATCTGGAAAACATCAGTTTACCATTTATCAACACTCTTGATTGGTTGATTCGGTCCCTTAAAAGTCCGGGCTGATCAATTCGGTGCCATTTCATGAACTGGTGCGGCGCTGATTCCTAAGAACGATTCGGACAGTTGTCGCCGGATTGCCCACACGAGTTCCGACGGCAAGAGCCAAAAAAAGGCCTCCAAGCCCTTACGGGCGATTGCCCTGAGTAGCCCATCGCAGGTTGTAGCCTTCTGCGCATCGCACCGCATGCAACTGATCCCCACTCTCCCTTTTCAGATGACAGCGATCCATTTGGTGATCGGCTTTCAGGTGACCGAAGACCTTCGAGATGCCGCCAAACAGATCTGCTTCATCGATGACCTAGCCCGCGCGGACCTTCTCCGAAAAGAGACGCGAGACGTTCGCTTCCAATTCGTCGCCCCTTAAAAATTCGGGCCGATCAATTCGGCACTATTTCATGAGCTGGCGCAGAGCTGATTCCTAAGAATAATTCGACCAAGTGCCTCCGGATTGCCCGGACCAGCTCCGGCGGCAAGAGCCAAAAAAAGCCCCCTGAGCCCTTACGGGCGATTGCCCTGAGCAACCAGCGCAGGTTGTCGCCCGCAGCACACAGCACCGCATGCAACCGGTCACCAATCTCGCCCTTCACCCGGCAAGGGTCAGGGGTTCAAAACCCTTCGCGCCCACCAGATTAAATCTGATAGATTCAACGACTTAAACGCCCTATCGTTTGGATTTCTTGTACTAATTTGTAGTATAGATCGTCCTATACTACTCATTCTTTGGTTTAGCCCCTGGTTTTCATTGGTTTCGGCTCTGCGGACTAGGCTGGTTGTCCACAGACCGGCTGTGGATAGGTTTGGCGATCGGTGAAAGCACCCAACAATCAGGTCGTCATCGCTCTAAGAAAGTGGTGCTTGGGTCCTTTCGTAACCTGTAAATGAGAGAACGTTTGTGGGCCAACCAACAACAACCCACGGTTGGGACCGAAAATTCTTGCCCCTGCGTCAGGCTTGGTTTTGACCTGAAGTGGGTTTAGCATCAAGGTCATTGGAAAAACGCTAACGATCAGCGCCGTATCGGCGGCGTCCCGCCGGTGGACTTAACGGCGGTTTGAGCATCTCTCTGAACTCAAAAAGCGTTTGCTGGAGTCGCAGCCCATGCCCCTTCAACTCGTCGTCATCGACCCCCACGTCGCCAATCATCAATTGCTGATCGATCAGCTGGGTTCCACTTACAGCTTTCTGCTGCTGAGCGCTGACTTAGATGGCGTGACGCAGATTGCCGACTATGTGGCGGCAAATCCGGGCTTTGATGCAGTCCACCTGATTTCACACGGATCGCCCGGTCAGGTCGCCGTTGGAACGTCAACGCTCTTCAAGGCAACCATTGGAGGGTACACAGCTCAACTGAACCAGATCGGTGCAAGCCTAAATGCTGGCGGCGACTTGCTCATCTATGGCTGTGATGTGGCGCGGGGGGTCGGTGGTCAGCAATTAATAACTGATCTTTCGCGGCTTACTCAACTGGACGTTGCCGCCTCGACCAACCGGACTGGAAGCTCTGGGGATTGGGTACTCGAAGCTGCAACTGGATCAATTGAAAATACTTTACCCCAGCTTCAGTATTTGATGGCGTTAACTGACACACCAGCCATCTCGAGCGGGATGGAAAATGCCTTCTCTGTTGCCATTTCAGGTGACAGGCTCTCGCTAATTGTTACTAAATTAAAGCCGTCGGGAAGCGTTGATACAACTTGGTGGACAAATGGCTCCTCTACCATACCCTCATCAACGCTAGGCAGCGAATACACATGGACAACGGGAGAGAACATCACAGGAAGTCCAGGCCTGAGCTCGACTACCGTAACTCAAGCAAACGACGGATCAGCCATATTGGCACTTACTGCCTGGAGTAAAACCAATTTCACATCTGGCTTGTTTTTATTGAAGCTTAATCAAGCTGGAACAAGTACCACGCTCTATTCGAATACTTCGAATACGACAACCGGCAATCCATATACCGAGGTCAGAAAGATCTTCGCGGATAATAGTGGCAGCTATATTTTGCTAGGGCAAGGCTCTGGATTCCGTGGGGGTTCAAGTGGCAGTTGGGATGTTATTGCAACAAAATTCAACCCCGCTGGGCAACCCCTAAGTGGCTGGGGAACCGGAGGCGACACTTTTTTCACGCTGCCTGGAACCAGTTGGTTTAACCATTTGCCATCGAGTGACTACGAGAATATGCTCGACGCAATCCAGCTAGCAGACGGAAAATTCTTAGTATTAGAGCACTACACGGGTAACGCGAACAAACTATCACTTTTTCGGTTCAATACGAACGGCCAATTAGACACAAGCTTCGGCGCCAATGGGTACGTTGATTTTTATTCCTATACTGGTGAGACATACCGTACAGGAAGCCTGAGCCTCTCCGAGAGTCAAATCGTTGTTACCTCACAAAACGATCTATTTTTCTTTGACGCTACTTCCGGGACTCTGCAATCTAGATCCTTTGTAAATGAAGGCGAGAATGCTGATTTCAAATTTTCATTACCCAGCGCAATTACTGGCACCTCAGTTTCCTACTCGGTTGCAGGAATTTCGAGCGCGGATATTGTTGGTGGATCACTGAGTGGGTCCACTACGGTTGGTGCCAACGGCTTTGCCTACGTATCAATACCAATCAAAACTGATTTACTAACCGAAGGCAATGAAAACCTTTCAGTAACTCTGCAAGGTAAAACTGTTGCCACCACCGTTCGAGATACTTCTGTCACACCCATCAGCAACCAGACAGTAAGTCCATCGGGAGGTTTTTGTACTGAAATCCTTGCGCCCAGAGCCATGCTTGCCGGCGATATCAAGCCGTACGAGGGGTCTGTATTGCCGAACGGCAAGTCGGTCATTGCTTACCTAAATGCGCAGTCGCTTAGTACGATCGTTGCGAGATTGAACTCTGATGGAACGATCGATACGTCATTTGGAACTTCCGGTTTTGTTGACGTCCCAGTGTATGCAACTGGAGGACTGGCAATTGCGCCTCGGGGAAATGGCGAAGTTTTGATTGCATCGAATACTGGAGATAACTCGAATCCATCGTCGATGCAAATCCATCAGATAAGTGCAAACGGCAGTTCGGTTACACCTCTTTTGACGAGTCCAACGATCACTAAGGTTTCTGCTATCTCTGAGGTAGCAGGTACTGGTATCGTATATCTTGGATTAGGTCCAAATGCCGCCTACAGCTCCGGAATGGGATTGAGATTTATTCGGGAGGGTGGGCAGGGGGGTGGCAACTCATGGTTCGACCTGCAGTCTGACACGGTCGAAAGCGCCGCGATTAATGCCGACGGCTCTGCTGTTGTCTTAGTAAAAACCGGCGGGGCTGGAAACACTGCGCAACAGGCGTTGAGGCTCGTCAAGTTTTCAACTGCTGGCACTGTAGACAATTCATTTGGAATTAACGGGCAGGTACCGTTTAAGTCCTACCTCGACTCGACTGGCATCCGCCTTCAGGCTTTTGGGGGGGCGCCCCCACCTCAGGCAATTGGAGTCTGGATACCAGACCCACTCGGGGTCGCAGTAGATCAATTGGGCCGAATTCTGGTTGCATTTGATAACTCATCCATCACAGGAGATCCGCGTCAAACTGGCCTTGGTGGGTCGGGAGTGCCATACCAGGTTACGAATTCTTCAATAGCGGTGGCGCGATACCTTTCAAACGGTGTTCTAGATACATCGTTCGGTTCAGCAGGGATCGCGACGTATAGTCTGCCTGGCGATGCGGGGTTTTATAGTTCTAGCGAAATATCCTCTAACGGTACGTCTCTAGCGGACGGGCTTCTGTCGGTTGATTCGCAGGGACGCGCGATCGTTACATTTTCCATCTCGGGAAGTTTTCGCGTCGTAAGATTCACGAATTCGGGGACGATTGATACCGTCTATCAGTCTTCCAGTGGTAGTCAATCCCTCAGTGCCACCGGAAGCACTGGTGACCGTCCAATGTGGACCGCTATTTCCGCTGACCAAGGGCTTCTAGTCGGAGTAGTAGATACCTCCAGCTCGACGAACGTTTTTAGCATTTTTAAACTTGCCGACCCGGGGTCCACAATTGCGCCCCAAGTTGATACGATTGCGCCAAGCGTTGCCATTTCTAGTAGCCGTACGAGCTTAGCCGACGCCCAAACTGCATCGCTCGTCTTTACGTTGAGCGAGCCTTCGACAAACTTTGGCGTCGGGGACATCGAGGTCTCGGGCGGCACGCTGGGTAACTTCGCGGGCAGCGGTGCCGCCTACACCGCCACGTTTACGCCCGCAGCCAACAAGCGTGAGACCGCCAAGGTTTCCGTCGGCAGTGGCACCTTTTCCGACGCCGCGGGTAACGCCAACGTCGATGGTAACGACGCTGACAACACGGTCCTGCTGACGATCGATACGATGGTGAATCGTGCACCGACCGCAAGTGGCGCCAAGGTCTCGGGCCTGCAGGACGCCATGGTCGCCATCAACGCCGCGGCGATTGGGTTTCGCGATCCGGACAAGGGCGACGTCTTGCAATCGATCACCATCACATCCCTGCCGGGTAAAGGTTCGCTGCTCTTGGGTGGCAGCGCGGTGAGTTTGGGGCAAGTCATTTCAGCCGACGAGATCAATGGCGGATCGCTCGCCTTCAAGGGCGCTGCCATGCAAAGCGGGCCTGGCTACACGAGCTTTGGATTCAAGGTTAACGATGGACGAACGCTCTCTGCGGCGGATGCGAAGATCACCTTTAACCTGAAAGCCGTAAACTACGCGCCCGTGGTCGCCAACCCGATTGCTGACCAGCAAGTCTCTGAGGGACAAGCGTTTACGCTGAAGTTACCCAGCAATACCTTCACCGATATCGAGAGCCCGGTACTGAGTTATTCGGCTGCGCTCAGTTCAGGCAAGCCGCTGCCCAAGTGGCTCAAGTTCGACGCCAAGACCGCCACGTTTACTGGCACTCCCAGTGAGCTCGATGCTGGGGTCTCGAGCATCAGCGTAAAGGCAACCGACGCGGGCAAAGCCTTCGTCACGGACAGCTTCGATATCACCGTGCTCGACATTAACCGTGCACCTATTGCCAAGGCGCTCAAGACAACACCGAGCGCCACCGAAGGTAAGGCGTTTGCCTTTGTGGTTCCTAAAACCACCTTTGTTGACCCTGATCGCGGCGACGTCTTGACCTACAGCTTAAGCAATGCACCGGCGTGGCTCACGATCGACCCTCAGAGTGGAAAGCTCAGCGGTATGCTCACATATTCGGCTGCGGATACGGCAACGATCACCGTCACCTTACAAGCGACCGATAAACAGTCGCTCGCGGCCAGCACGCCGCTCACGATCAAACTCGTGAACGTCGCCAAGATCGTCGGGACGGCGGACAGCAACACGCTGATTGCTGGGGCGGGAGGCGACAGCATCTCAGGCCTAGCGGGCAATGATGCGCTCAACGGCGGCGCGGGCAACGACATCGTGGTGGGCGGCCTGGGTGACGATCAGCTCACGGGTGGCGACGGCCAGGACCGCTTTGTCTTTGAGAGCGCGATCAAGAACGGTGGCAACGTCGATACGGTAACGGACTTTGTCAGTGGCAGCGACACCATCGCCTTGGCGGAATCGATTTTTACCGCATTGCGGGGCGACACCGATCTGAGCGACAACCTATGGCTCACGACGTCGACCAGCCATGCCACAGTTCGATCGAACTTGGTCTTTGATCCGCAGTCGGGGGCACTCAGCTATGACCCCGATGGCTCGGGGCCGGCCACCTCGATTGAGATCTGCACGCTGGTGGGCGTGACTAAGCTCGGGCCTGGTGACCTTCTGATGGTTTAGGGTGATGACGCTAAGGATGGTCTGAAAAACTGATGTTTTTGGGTATCACGATCAATATGAAGGTGGTTTTTGGGTCGTTCTCTGAGAATTGCGACAGATCGTTGTCTGATTTGGCTCGGTTTTCTCTGATTTCCGACCGATCACGATTTTCGGGCGGATTTACCCTGTCATCTCTTGCAGAAGATGCCTAAGCGAAATTTTTTCTCAGAATATTCTTTTGGCGTCAGCTTGACTCGTTGCTTCTCTGGAAAAAAGCACCCAAACCCTCAGCCAGGCCGCGATTAGTAGAGCCCATTTTCATGTCCCTCACGGGGAATCTTTTTGTCTCAAGTAGCCCCCTCTGCGGTAATCCCTCCCCCAATTTCGCCACCTCTTTTTAGAGAAGGGCCGCCTTCCGAGATGACGCTTTACCTCTAACGAGTATTGTTAGCCTCAAACGTTCCGCTATCGCAAAGAGTTTATTGCTAACTAGAAACAGGTCCTGCGCGGAGAGCTTGGTTACCCCGGAGGCACTAGTAAATTCAGAGCGTACGTTTGCGTCGGCGAGAGTAAATTCAACTGCATCTGAGATTTCACGTTCATCGTTGTCGAGCATTTGAAGGCCGTGATCGACAAACACATCGTGTTTATTGTGAATCGTGTAAGAAGCGCAATATTGGAAAAGCTCCAGTGGAGAGAGCTCTTGCCCAGTCAACAAGCTCAAAACCGGGCGCAGAAGAATCACAGAATTGAGCGGCAAACTACATAATACCTCAAAAGTAAATGGAAACGCATTAATCATGAGGATTGGTTTTTTAAAAATAGTGCGTGCATGCAACACCCCGGAATTGCCAGTAACCCAAAGTTTCGCGTATGCGGCAAGCCAGATTATGGATTGCTCCTCTGAAAACGGACCTGTCGCGTCGACAAGATACGGAATCGGGCTTGACTCCTCGGCAACAACGGAACCAATCCTTACGGGGATTACACCCGATCTGGCGAGAGTTTCGATAGCAGCCTCGTAGCTTGAAAAAACAAAGTCTCTATGCCCATGAAAGTTGCCATCACCTCCCGTTTTCTCGAGGTAAGCAGAATCCCTGTTATGAAAACAAACAAACGAAGTTTGCGTTGTCAAACCCAAAGGGGATAAGCGATCCTGTACCTCATTCTCTAACAACAGAGGCGAGAATAACGGGCGTTGCCCACCCAAGGCAGAAAAGTCGTCCGGATGAAGATCCTCTTTCCAGCGCATTACAAGAGGTTCGATTAGTTTCGCCTGAACGAGGGCATCGAAGATAAAAGCATGCTCCGGTCCCAAGAAAAATAGTCGTTCATGCTCCATTTGCACTAAATTCAAAAATGCAGAGTTGGCAACGCTCCGGTCCAGAATAAAAATTGTAATCTCCTTCGGAGACCGCCTCAGCGAAAGGTAATAATGTAAATTTAGCATCAAATGCCCTATTCTACTAGAATAAAGCCTACCAATTCGGATCGGAGTTTTTTGGTTAATCTCGGCAAGAAGCGATGAGACCCATTCAAAAAACGACCAGGTTGTTGTATGACCAAGGGAAACCGACGGCATTTCACGATAAAAGGCGATCACCCTGTTCAAATCAAGAAGCCTTTCCTCATGACGCCGCCCCTCCGCGATGTCCCTTAGAATGCCATTTACAATATCACTTAACAATAGACCAGACATACCGATACCGCCCCAAAATTTTTGAATTCAAAACCAATCCAACGGGAAATCTTGCAGCAATGGCCAAACTCGACGCGACTTTTTTTGGAATACCCGTAAAAACTCATTAGATACCACAAGAGCTTCACGAATCGAAGAAGGCCACACCCGACGTCACTTAATAGGGGTCATCGTGGGATTGTGCGCTCCAAAATATCCGATTCGGGGTGAATGACACACGCCGACTTCCTTCTATTTATCTTACAATATAACTCCCTAACACTCTCTGAGGACAGGCCCCAGAGAAGTTTCGTACTACCCAAGCAGAGCAAACTTTTTGCAAGGCTTCGTGGTGAACCCGCGACGGCTGTATCAACTTGGACAATTTCAATTTCAAACGGCGCGAAAATTCGGAGTTTGCCCCCGAGGGGATAACATTACCGCTCACCCACATGGTGCCCTTTTAGATTTTACGTTAGAATACGACGAGCTTAATACAGCCCTCGAGATGATTTTTGTCTGCAAATTGAAGCGTCCTTATCTCTGACTGAGTTAATCCTGGTTGCTGATAACCTCTCCGAATTCCAGGCTTCGCTAGCTGCCTGGGTCAGTACGGTGTATATTGTGGTACTTTACAGTGCCGGATCGGTACCGAGGTTCGATGATTTGGAATCATCTGACATTGAACTTAAAGGCCGCGCCGCAGACTATTTCAATGGTCCCACCAGATTTTTGTTAATCGCGCTAAAAATCCCTGCAAGTTATTGATTTCATTACTGAATCCGGTTGGATATGATTTGCAGGGTCTAAAGTCAAGGACTGGCGGGCCGAGTTCATTTGGGCGCGGATTGACCTGGGTTTATTGGGTGGTCGAAACTCCCCTCGCAGTGCCACCGTTTAGGAGTGAATGTGCGTGCCTGCACCCCGCCCGCTCGGGCCACCGGAGCTCAACAACCCGCATCTTTTTTTTCACCTGCCGCCTTTCTCGACCGAGACTAGACAACAATTCCCGTGAAAATTAATCAAGTAGCGTCTTACTAATTGCCCCGCGCAACGCCAAGGCTAATGCAGTTTCAGAAAAAACAAGATTATCGATTAACCGAAGGAAGCGGGTCAATCATGGAAGAGCATATTAAATCGTATACGGACTCGCTTTCAAACGCGTTGCGCCTGGATGCGATGCAGCAAGTTCCTCTACTAGGCAAGGCATTACACGAGGCCTGGAAAGAGGGGCGGTGTGTCTATTTGTGCGGCAATGGCGGCAGCGCCGGCAATGCGATTCACTTGGCGAATGATTTACTTTACGGCGCGGGAGTGCGTAGTAGTACTGGACTCAGGGTTGAGGCCCTGAGCGCCAACTCTGCCGTACTGACTTGTTTGGCCAACGATATTGGGTACGACGAAATCTATGCTGCGCAAATTAGAGTGAAAGCGAACAAGGGGGATATCCTTATAGCGCTTTCGGGCAGCGGTAATTCGTTAAATATCGTTAAGGCGCTCGAAGCCGGCAATGAGCTGGGGATGGCAACCTTTGCAATCTTGGGCTTTGATGGCGGGAAATGCAAAGATATCGCGCAGCACCCCATTCACTTCGCCGTTCATGACATGCAAATAGCTGAAGATCTGCAGCTTATTGTTGGTCACATTTGCATGCAATGGCTCTGCGCCAATCCGCCGAGAGAATTCACCCAATGAATCGACGTTTTTTAGTAATTGGAAGCAATTCATTTTCAGGCGCTCAGTTCATAAAATACTTACTGCAACGCCGACATAACGTACTGGGCGTTAGCCGCTCGGAGGAGCCCAACCCGGCACTTCTTCCATACACATGGCAACCGTATCAGGCTAACTTTAAATTCCACCAAATCGATCTTAATAGCCAGCTCCCTGAATTAATCAATCTAATCAAGGAGTTCGAACCCGAGTATATTGTAAATTTTGCCGCTCAAGGCATGGTTTCTCAGAGTTGGATAACCCCCGAGCATTGGTATCAAACTAATGTGGTTGGGCAAGTGCGACTACATGACGAGCTTAGAAAACTTGCATTTCTCAAAAAGTATGTGCATGTGTCTACACCAGAGGTTTATGGCAGCACTGATGGCTGGGTTAAGGAAAGCTTTCATTTTGCGCCCAGTACTCCTTATGCGGTATCGCGAGCTGCGTGTGATTTGCATCTGATGAGTTTCTTAAAGGCCTATCAGTTTCCTGTCGTGTTTACGCGGTCTGCCAATGTCTATGGGCCAGGCCAACAACTTTATCGGATCATCCCGCGCGCCATGCTTTATGCCCGCCTGGGCAAGAAGATGCAACTGCATGGGGGGGGGCACTCTATCCGATCTTTCATTCACATGGACGATGTCGCCGACGCGACCTACCGGATTGCCATCGATGGAGTCGCCGGTGACAGTTACCACATCTCGACGCGTGAGACAGTGTCTGTTCGGGACTTGGTTGAAAAGATCGCCGATTTAACGCGAACGCCTTTCAAGGATTTGGTTCAAGTTTCCGAGGAACGCTTGGGCAAGGATCAGGCCTATCAGCTCGAAAGCAGCAAGATTCGCCAGGATCTCAATTGGTCGGATCGGGTGAGCCTAGGCGACGGCCTCAAGGAGACGCTGGCGTGGGTAGATGAGAACCTTGAGGTTCTGAGGACTCTGCCTGCTGACTACATTCACAAACCCTGAGACACCATATGAAGATACTCGTTACTGGAGGTTGCGGTTTCGTAGGTACCGTACTCGCTGCGCAGCTCATTCAGGATGGCCACCAGATCACGCTGGTCGATACGCAGTGGTTCGGCAACCACCTGAAGCCGCATCCGCGCCTAACAGTTTTGAAACAGGACACACGCGATGTGAACGGTATCCCGCTTGAGGGTGTCGATACCTTGATTCACCTGGCAAACATTGCCAACGATCCCGGCGTCGAGATGAATCCCACGTTGTCGTGGGAGGTCAATGTTCTGGCCACGCAGCAGCTGGCAGACCGTGCTGTGCGGGCGGGCATCAAACAGTTTATCTTTGCAAGTTCGGGCAGCGTGTATGGTGTAAAAGACGATCCGCAAGTCACGGAGGATCTGGAGCTGGTACCCATCAGCGCCTACAACAAGACCAAGATGGTTGCCGAGCGCGTTCTTCTGAGCTACGTCGATGCCATGCAGGTCCACTGCATCCGGCCGGCGACGGTTTGCGGCTACTCTCCGCGCATGCGCCTGGACGTGAGCGTCAATATGCTCACGATGCAGGCTCTCAAGAACGGCAGGATGACGGTGTTCGGCGGTGATCAGACGCGACCCAATATCCATATTAACGACATGGTCGGTGTTTACCGCCATTTTCTGGCCAAGCCCGATCTGCCCTCTGGATGCTACAACGCCGGCTTTGAGAACATCTCCATTCTCGATATCGCCAAGAAAGTGGCGTCGAAGGTGTCTGCTGAAATCATCGTTTCAGAATCTAACGATCCCCGTTCCTACCGGCAGAACTCCGACAAGCTGCTGGCCACAGGATTTGTGCAGACTGCGACGGTTTCGGATGCGATTGATGATGTGATCGCGAAATTCAAGTCGGGTGAACTGGTTGAGAGTGACCAGTGCTACACCGTGCGCTGGATGAAACACCTGAATCTTCAGGCTTGATCACGGAGCTCCCCGCCCACAATTTGATCCAACTAAGGAGTTCCCATGAATAACCAACAAGTCACCGGAAGAGAAATCGACTTGCTCGTCAACTATCCAAAGAGCAAACGAAATGTTGAAGATCGTGGGCAGAGCAAGACTGAGGAAGATCGTCGGATTGCCAGACGTTTTGGTAGGGAATTTTTCGACGGTGTACGCAGCCAGGGTTACGGCGGCTTCAACTACATGCCGCGTTTCTGGCAACCCGTTGTTCCGACCATGCAGCAGCACTTCGAGCTGTCAGCTGGTAGCACGGTGCTCGACGTTGGTTGTGCCAAGGGTTTTATGATGCACGACCTAGCCGAATTGATCCCGGGAATCATTGTTAAGGGCATTGATGTGTCGGAATATGCGATCGCCAATGCGATCGATGACATGAAAGCACATGTGCAGGTTGCTGATGCGCGAAAACTTCCTTTTGCTGACAAGTCCTTTGACGTTGTAATTTCCATCAACACGATCCATAACTTGGTGCGCGAAGAGTGTGGACAGGCCTTGCGCGAAATCGAACGTGTGAGTAAGCGCGGTGCCTACATCACGGTTGACGCTTATCGCACTGAAGAGGAAAAAGAGCGCATGTATGCGTGGAATCTGACTGCTCAGACGATCATGCATGTGGATGAATGGAAGGCCTTTTTCGCCGAAGTTGGCTATACCGGCGACTATTACTGGTTTATCCCATGACCCCTCAGATCGCACAGCAGTTGCTGTTCCAGATGAGGCGTATCCGCCATGTAGAGCAGGAGATCGCGCGACGTTACGGCGAAGGCAAGATGCGTTGCCCGACGCATCTGTCCGTGGGGCAGGAGGCGGTTGCTGCCGCTGTTGGTCTGGCGCTGCGCCCGACCGATCTGGCCGTAAGCGGGCATCGCGCACATGCGCACTATCTTGCCAAGGGGGGCAGCTTGCCCGCCATGCTGGCTGAGATTTACGGCAAGGTCGGTGGCTGCTCGCGCGGCAAGGGCGGATCGATGCATTTAATCGACGAGTCGGCAGGCTTCATGGGCAGTACCGCAATAGTCGCTGGGACGATTCCCGTGGGGGTCGGATTGGCCTACGGCATGAAGTGTAAGGGGGCTGATCACGTTAGCTGCATCTTCCATGGTGATGCGGCGGTTGAAGCCGGCGTGTTTTTTGAGTCCGTGAACTTCGCGGCGGTAAAAAAATTGCCGGTACTGTTCCTTTGCGAAAACAACCTCTACTCGGTGTATTCCCCTCTGAGTGTCCGGCAACCCGAAGGTCGCAGCATTGCCAATATGTCCGAGGGCCTCGGTATCAAAGCCGACAGCGGGGACGGCAACGATGCGGCTGAGGTTTTTAGAAAGACCAGTGCGGCGCTGGCGGACATACGCGCTGGCGGTGGGCCGCACTTGTTGGAGTTCTCAACCTATCGCTGGCTTGAGCACTGCGGTCCAAATTCTGACAACCACATTGGATATCGCACCGAGGACGAGTATTTAAGGTGGAAAGCGGCAGACCCCGTGTCTCGTTTTGAGGCGGAGCTTCTGAGGGATGGTGTTATCACTGCTGCCGAGGTTGCGCAAATGAATGCAGAAATAGAGCGCGAAATCTGTGCTGCTTTTGAGTTCGCCGAAGCATCGCCGTTTGCGCCGGTCGATGACGCCTACACCGATCTCTACCATGTCGATCTGCCGAACGCAGGAGTGCGCAGGGAAAGGTTGGGGGCTTGAGATGGCAATGAAGACATTCGCTGAGGCTATCAACGATGCGTTGTCGGTAGCGATGGAGTTGGACCCGCATGTGTTGTGTTACGGGCTGGGAGTTGTGGACCCGAAAGGGGTGTTCGGGACAACGTTAGGCCTGCAGCAAAAATTCGGTCCTGAGCGCGTCTTCGACATGCCAACGTCCGAGAACGCGATGACTGGCATCGGCATCGGCGCTGCGCTCTACGGCATGCGTCCCGTCATGACGCACCAACGGCTCGACTTTGCTCTGCTTTCGATGGATCAACTCGTTAACAATGCTGCCAAATGGCGCTTCATGTTTGGCGGACAAAGAGGTGTGCCGTTGACCGTGAGGATGATAATCGGTCGCGGCTGGGGCCAGGGGCCGACGCATTCGCAGAACCTGCAAGCCTGGTTCGCGCATGTGCCGGGCCTGAAGGTGGTGATGCCATCGACAGCCGAAGATGCCAAAGGCCTGTTGCTGTCATCGATCTTCGACCCGGACCCGGTGATATTTCTGGAACACCGCTGGTTACACAACCTGCGCGGCGAAGTGCCGGAGGGCGACTGCCGCATTCCGATCGACAAGGCCAGACTCGTCCGCGAAGGCTCGGACGTCACGGTGGTGGCCATGTCGTACATGACCATCGAAGCCATACATGCGGCGAATCACTTGGCTGCTCAAGGGGTGAGTTGCGACTTGATTGATTTGCGCAGTGTCCGTCCGCTCGACTGGGAGACGATTGAAGCATCGGTGCAGCGCACTGGCCGCCTGCTGGTGCTCGATTCCGGCAATCTGACCGGCTCAATCTCAGGCGAAATCGTGGCCAGGGTCACATCGGATTGCTGGGATGCGCTCAAAGGCGCTCCGCGGCGATTGGCCATGCCCGATTACCCTGAGGCAACTGGCCCGTCCATGACAGCGGGTTATCACGTGCGGGCGGA
>Ga0214921_10003478_pt1 | contig 24029 bp, 27 predicted proteins | sample LL1505_MetaG_FD_177992 | JGI IMG/M metagenome (GOLD analysis project Ga0214921, IMG submission 177992) | Freshwater microbial communities from Lake Lanier, Atlanta, Georgia, United States - LL-1505 | ecosystem: Environmental > Aquatic > Freshwater > Lake | place: USA: Georgia | collected...
TTTCTCTTTGATTTATCTTTGCTTTCGCTTTCAAAAAGCAAAAGCGTTTAACCATTTAATTAAAACTCACAATAATTTCCACCTTCTCTTTTTTGATGCTTTTAGTAGCAGAAACCGAGAGCTCTTCGCGTTTCTTCCTCGTCTTGGTTGTATCAACAATACCCTCCTTTCTCTTGGATGTGCTATTTCGGCTGTTCATATCCTTCTCAATATCTGCATAATTCTCCTCAATATAATCAATAATTTTATTTTCCAATGTCCATTTAAAAAAGTTTAATTGACCTATTGTAGTCTCAATAAATGTATCCCCTTTATATGGAATTGTGATGCGTTCCCAGCGACAAAATGGGTCAAAATTTTCCTTGCTGTATGCCTTCAATTTCAGTTTATAATCCACATAAACCTTGAATCTTCTTGAGGTTCCATTAGAATCAGTGATTGAATACAAAGTATAATATTTTTTAGCATAATTCGTTGCAAACCAATCCACAATGCGGAGAGAAATCTTTGAATCTCCAGTAATTATTTTCAACATATTACTCATATTATCTTCATTTTTGTAAAATTCCATTAAGTTATTTAGTAATAAATCATTCTTAGTTGCATAACTTGTTACCGACATTTTGAATTATTATTTAATATTTTTTTAAATAGTAATTTGTTCATTTAATTTTTTGTTATTTTATACATTTTTTAAAACATTCAAAACCTTCAAAACCTCAAAATATAAATAGTTATAATATGCATAAATAAAACAGTCAATTGATGAATTATCAAAATTATTTTTCCTAAATTACTTGTTGGATTTAACCCACTAATACCTATACTGCATTGAATGGTAGTGCTTAATAATAAATAATCTATTCTTTTATCTGTATTTTGACCATCTTCAAAATCAAAATGTTTATTGAATATATTATAAACGCATGTAAAAAATAATATACACAAAATTTGAAAACAAGCAGTCTTAAATACTCTGTTCATTATATATTATATATTATTTTATATTTTATTTTATTATTTTTTATAACTATATTTATGCATTTTTCTATAATTTCTTTTAGATTTTTTAGATTTTTTAGATTTCATGGATTTTTTAGATTTCATGGATTTTTTAGATTTCATGGATTTTTTAGATTTCATGGATTTTTTAGATTTTCTCATTTTTATTTTTTTTCCAATACCATATTGTAAATAAAGTTCCTTAGGAATATCACCCCATCTCATTTTACAATCTAATTCATTACAAGTCAAATCTATTATCATTAAATTTTCAACAACTGGTCTACCATCTATTTTTATATTACTTATAAAATCTAATAATTCTTTTGTAGTTATAGAACTGCGAGACAAATCCCCCCTATAAGGTCTTCCAAGGCTTTCGCAAACAACTTTCATAATATCAAAGAAAGGAATACCATTTATATTAACTGCATATATAGTATTTGTTCCTGGGTGTGGGCTTGATTCAGATTGATCTTCACCAGTAACAAACTTTTTATTTATTATTTTTTCACCACTATGAGGAAAATAATTTATAATCTCATGTGATGACAGTGTTGATTCATGCGATGGGAGTGTTGATGCTTCTCCAGATTGATGCCACATATGAAAATTAACAGATTCAGGTAAACATTCAAATAATTCCCCAAATGTTCCTGGTTTTTGTCTATTCCAAAAATCCAATTTTTCTCTATATCCTTTTTTCATAATCGTTTGAAATAAAGTCATAAAATTAAGAAGTTCTCCTCTATCAATTGTATTACTTATATGTTTTTTACCTCCATTACTATCTAAGGCGGAATTTATTATACCATATATTCTAGAGTAATCACTTTTTTTCATTTCATTTTCCAATGCATGTGATGTGTCATGTGACATAAAAGCTTTATCTACATGTACCGCTCTACAAGAAGATACTGCAGAAAGTTTATTAATTGGAGCTAAATTTATTTTATATAAATTCAAACTTGAAGGTATATCAATTATTTGTGGACTCATTCGTCCTTTCGCTTTGGACGCTTTCTTATCTAAAAGTGCCTCTCCGTGACATGCTATAACAAGTATTAAATTTTTGGGAAATATTTCAGGATCAACTATTAGCCTTCTAGCTCCTAGTCCTCTTCTGCCTCCTCCTCCTGGGGATGTTTCATTACCACCTTCATCTATTACTTCTGCTCTTTCAACTTCTCCTCCACCTACTTCATCATCACTTCTTTCATGATCACTTCTTTCATCATCACTTATTTCCATATATTATAAAGATATATTATAAAGATATATTATTATTCATTTTGAGAGAATTTTTCTTTTTCAAAACTAGTAGGTTTTGGTCTTAAGAAATTTTCTTGAATAGCAACATCATCCACATAAGAATTATTTGATAAAAATGGATTGAATCCAATTTGTCCAACCATTTGTCTTTCAGCCATTTTGTTAGAGGCTTCTTCTCTCTTATTAGCGGATTGAAGAGAGAACATATTATCAGAACCAATTCCAAACCCCCAATTATCATTTTCAGTTAAAAAGGATTGTTCATATGCACTTTGTTTCATTTGATGATTATGTTTCTCCATTTCTCTATCAAATTCCATTTTTTCCTCATCTATTTGTTCAGCTGTTTTAGAAAAACGAGCACTTTTATGATAAGATTCTCCTAAACTCCATTTCCATTCTTTTGGTGTAATCTTATTTCTCTCATGAAAGTTATATTTGTTTTGCATTATTATAAGTAGATGTTCTATTTATTATATTTTAACCTAAACAATATTATTTTCTTCAAATTCTTCAGATTCTTCGGAATTCTGCTTAATAATATTTAATTGTTTTGTAAATAAAAATGCATCTGAACTAATTCTTCTGCGTTTCAAATTGCAAGATAAACAAGCCAATACACAATTACCGCTATTATGTCCAATATCATTATTGATTCGGTCTAATGTCCATTGACTACTTTCTCTCACAATCTCATATAACAAATATACTTTTTCCTTACAATAATGACATGACAATTGATTCTTCCTGAAAATACCTAGCACTTCTTCAATATGAATAAATTTTTCTGTGTCAAGCCTTTTTTTTATAATATCTTGCTGTTTGTAACTTGATAATTTTTTATTAATCTGTGAAAGTATAATATCATAATGTTGTTCGGTTAAATCAAGATGGAAATTATTTATTATATTACTTTTTCTCTCAATGAAGGTAAATAAATCTTCTAAAATATCTAATTGTTTGTCTTCTTCAAAGAATTGAATTGGTATTCCCCATCTTTCTACATCCTTCTTTTTTTTAATAATAGTAGGTTCTTTTTTCAATTTATTTATTTGGTATCTATTGGTTGTACCACTAATCAATATTTTTTTATTATTTTCATTCATTATTATTTGTTATTATTATTTTTTATAATGTAATAAAATAATATATTTGTAATTTAAAGTTAAAGTTAATTTATTATAATAATATAAAAAGATGTTATCATCTAATGATTTACAAGATTTATCAGAAACAGAAACAGAAACAGAAACAGAAGAACAAGAAGTAGATATAAAAAAGGAGGAATGCATTGAGTTAAAAAATATAAAATATAAAACAATGTTAGCGAATGGTACTGTTATTCAAGAAATTAAATCATCCAATAGTTTGTCTAATTTGGAGAAATTTCTAGAAGACAATAAAACAAAGAATCAAAGTGAGCCATGGTCAAAATTAGATAAAACGGTAAAAACCAAGAAGTTACTTGTATTTGCGGAAAACTATTCAAAGGTTAAAAATTATGATAGTGAAGAAGAAAAATTATTAATTGCCTTTTTAAAGGATTCATTAGATAGAAAAAGATTTCAAAGAATAAAGGATGTAGATTACGATAAAATAAATGGAGAAATAAAGGATATACCTGCACTACATTTTAATAAAGCAACTAGACATTTTACTTTAAAAAATATGGATAAAAGATTATCTACATTAAAAAGTTTGCCTCCTAAAAAGGTGCGAGGAACAATTAAAAATACAAAAGAAAATCCGAAAATTGAAATAAATGAATCTTGTGAAAACGAAGAATAATTCACCAAAGGATATATAATTAACCAAAAGATATATAAAATAAAATATAGAAACTATTATAATATATATATTAAAAATATATATGTTATTATCTGAATTAGAGCCATTAACATGTATTTTAAAGACTTTAATTCCTGAAGAAGAACCAAGTTATGTAAATGATAATCATAATGACAATGATAACTATAAAAATGAGATAGAAATGGTTGAAACATGTCTTCAGCTTATATATGATTATGTAAATTCCAATCCAACGAGTATTTCAGAGCCTGATTTTGAAGATGATATGTTAATTGACATAAAAGAACTTTTTACTATTCATTTTGAAGGGGATACATTATTTAATGAAGATGCAGAGGATGAAATAGATAATATAATTGATGTTGCTGCGTCTATTTTTTATGATAATTTTATGCCAAGACGCTCACAAAAAAGTGTTTGTCCCAATAAACGCTCTATAAAAGAAATTAAATATTTGGAAAAACAAATTAAAGAACTAAGTGAAATTGAGCAACCAGAACAAAGAACTCCAGAATGGTATAAATTTCGTCATAATTTAATAACAGCTAGCAATGCATATAAAGCATTTGAAGGTCAGAGTAGTCAGAACCAACTTATTTATGAAAAATGCGAACAACAAGAAATAGATAAGGATAATATACAAAAACATCAAGTAAATACAAATAGTACATTACATTGGGGGCAAAAATATGAGCCCATTTCGGTTATGATATATGAAGATAAATATAAGACAAAGGTTGGTGAATTTGGGTGTATTCAACATTCACAGTACTCTTTTTTAGGTGCATCGCCAGATGGTATAAATATTGATAAGGAGAATGGTCGATATGGTAGAATGCTTGAGATAAAAAATATTGTGAATCGCGAGATAAATGGAATTCCAAAGAAAGAATATTGGATACAGATGCAATTGCAAATGGAGACATGTGATTTAAATGAGTGTGATTTTTTAGAAACTAAATTTGTAGAATATTCAAGTTGGAATGAATTTGAAGAAGATATTGATGAAGATGAATATGAAGATGGAAACAATATAACAATATCTAACGATGGATGTCAAAAAGGAGTAATTATTCATTTTAATAAAAAAGATGGTAATCCGTTTTATGTATATAAACCATTGAATATAATATGTCCAGATGAAATAGAAGAATGGGAACAAAAAATGATTGAAGATTATGAATCAATGCAGCATGGTTATACATTTATGAGATTTATTTATTGGAAATTAGAGGAATGTAGTTGTGTATTAGTATTAAGAAATAAAAAATGGTTTCAAGATAATATTGAACAATTAAAAAATATATGGTCAATTATAGAAGAAGAGAGAAAAACAGGACATTCACACAGAGCACCCAATAGAAGAGTTAAAAAGGAAATAGATGGTGAATCATCGCAATTGAATTCAGGAACACAATTGAATTCAGGATGTTTAATAAATCTTAAAAATAAATCTAACATAAACATAAATGTCATCAAAATAAGAACAGAATCTTTTGATGAAACAAAGGCAAATATGTAAGCATGTATCTACAAAGTAGGTAATTGAGGACCAAGCTGATTTCCTAAAAATAAATTTAAAGGGGTTGAATAATATCCGACTCTTACTGAATCACTAGTTACACTAGGTGCAGGTGGAAGAGGTTGTGAAATATTAGAAGCGATTTGATGGTCATTATAAAGAACATTACAAAATTCAGCAGGTCTACATTGTCCATCATCAGGATTATTAGGATACTTAAGATTATTAGTAATTTGAGTATAAGAACCAACTCTAAATGTTGGATAATTCCACCAAATATCATAATATGTATTTTTTCCAACATTCCTTTCTCTAGTCCAAGGGTATGAATCTGTTAAAAGAGGGGTTTCTGTAGTTTGAGGATATGTACCAGGTATCAGTTCTAAATTATTATTGGAATAACCTTCTTTATAAAAAAAAGAGGACATTAATACAATAAATATAAAAAAAGTTAAACATATACATGTTTTATTGTTGAAGTTCATATATATATATTATATTTTTTATATTTTTTATTTATTGGGCATTTTTATTTATACCCTCTATATATTTATCCTCTAACATAAATCTCCTTGTTGATATGCAAAACTCTGAAATATATTTATTTCTTTTTCTATTTTATCCATTGTAGGAGCCATTGTAGGAGCCATTGTAGGAGCCATTGTAGGAGCCATTGTAGGAGCCATTGTAGGAGCCATTGTAGGAGCCATTGTTTCATCTGTTTCATCCATTTTTTTCATCCAATTATTTGCAAATTCTTGATTCTCAGTTAATTTTTTATAAAATTCCTTTACTTTTTTATTAACTAATATGCGAAGGGGGTCAAAAGATGTTAAATATAAACCTTCTAATGATTTCACTCGTGACAATGCTACATAAGTTTGCCCACATTCAAATATACCCTTTCCAGCATCTATTTCAGCAGTTTCCAATGTTGCACCCTGAGATTTATGTATTGTTATTGCCCATGCCAAAATTAAAGGGATTTGTGATAATCCTATTCCTGGTATGCGTTCACTCATCCAAGTATGTGGAGTCATTTCCCTTTCATAACCATTACTAAACTTTATCATAGGAAATCCTAATGGACTAATACTTGTAACTATACCTTGACTTCCATTACATAAAACAGGACTATTATCAGTAGATGGAATATTTATTAAACACATTACTTTTGCACCAACCTTAATATTCAAAATATCATCGCACATCATATTATCATGTAAATATTTAAATTCATATTCAATGTCAGCATCATTATAATTTTTTCTAAGGACCTTTTCTTCTTCTGTCATAGGCAAATTTTTATAAAATTTAATCTCATATTGAATAATTGAGTCATTATTGATTAATCCCATTTCATAATTATTTATTGCATCTGATTGCATTCTAGTGGGAAGTAATTTTGTAGGTTTAACTAAAATATCAGATGATATTGTCCGTCCAACAAGTTCAGACAATTTATTACATGTTTTACGAGTTATTCTTCCTTCACGAATTTGATTTAAAATGTTTGCATATTCATCATCATTTTGACGAAATATTTTTTTAAGTTGAATTTGACATAGAATTGTAAAGGTTTTCTCCCATAATTCACTTTCAAAACAGAATTGATTCGTTTCAGGGTCTTCTCTAATTCCTACTGGAGGGAGTTGAAAGAAATCTCCACTGAATATTAATTGAATTCCACCAAAAGGTAAATGATTGGTTGCACTTCTAATTGTTCTTCCTATTTTATCCAATAGATTAAATAATTTATAAGATAACATACTTACTTCATCTATTACAACAATAGAGGTTGTTTTCCAGTTTTTTAAACTTTTCTTATTTGTACATACCTTTTTAATAATTTCTTCATAAGTTCCCTTACCTAATCCAATTCCAGCCCAAGAATGTAAGGTTCTTGCATTACAATTTAATAATATTGCAGCCCTACCAGTAAGTGCAGTAACTTGGATTTTTTTCCCATGCCTTTTTGCATGTTCATAAATTTTCTTGATTAACTCTGATTTTCCTGAACCACCTGGCCCAGTAATAAATACATTATACCCTAAAATGTATTTATTATATGCTTCTTGTTGTTCATTTGAAAACTCAATATTCATACAATAAACAGACTAATAATTATATTGTTTTGTATTTAAGTAGTTCTTTAATCAATTTTATTATTATAGGATAATAGGATAATAGGATAATAAGATATGAAATAAATATGAGATTATTTAATAATTTATTTGATAATTTATTTGATAATTTATTTAATAATTTATTTGATAATTATATTAATATAAAACAAATTTAGAATTTCATTCATATAATTATATAAGAAATATGGATATACAAACAACGAATACCCAGGATTTTGATATGCGTGTAACAAAAAGAGACGAAAAATTGGAGAATATTTCATTTGACAAAATATTAAATCGTGTTAAAAAATTATGTCAAGAAGCAAATATACAGGTCAACTATTCATCTCTTGTTATGAAGGTAATTGACCAACTTTATGATAAAATCCCAACTACTCGTATTGATGAACTTACTGCAGAACAATGTGCAGCACTTTCCACAAATCATCCAGATTATGGTGTGCTTGCAGGTCGTATTATTGTTAGCAATCATCAAAAAAATACGGACAATTCTTTCTCTCAAGTTATGGAAAATTTATACAATAATAATGATATTCATGGTAAACATTGTCCAATTATTTCACATGATTTATGGAATATTATAAGATTTAAATCTGAGTTGTTTGATTCTTGGATAGTGAATGAACGTGATTATTTGATAGATTATTTTGGGTTTAAAACATTGGAACGTTCCTATCTTTTCAAGATAAACGGAGTTACAGTAGAGAGACCCCAGCATATGTGGCTTCGTGTTTCATTAGGAATTCATGGGTCTGATTTAGATGCAGCAAAGGAAACATATGATTTGATGTCTCTCAAATATTTTACACATGCAACACCGACTCTTTTTAATGCAGGGACTCTTAAATCGCAACTTAGTTCATGTTATTTGATTGCAATGGAATCAGACAGTCTAGAAGGAATATTCAGCACATTAACGGATTGTGCACAAATATCAAAATGGGCAGGTGGAATTGGACTTCATATTCATAATATTCGTGCCAACAATTCTCTTATTCGTGGAACAAATGGACTATCTACAGGGATAGTACCAATGCTGCGCGTATTTAATAATACTGCACGATTTATTAATCAAGGTGGGAAACGCAATGGTTCTTTCGCAATTTATTTAGAGCCTTGGCATGCAGATATTGAGGATTTCTTAGAAATGCGTAAAAATCATGGTGATGAAGAGCAACGAGCACGAGACCTTTTTTATGCTCTTTGGATATGTGACCTTTTTATGGAACGCGTTAAAAGCAATGCTAAATGGTCTTTATTTTGTCCAAATGAGTGTCCTGGATTGTCAACTGTATATGGAGAGGATTTTGTTGACTTGTATACAAAATATGAAAATGAGGGGAAATGTAGAAAGACTATGAATGCTCGCGACCTTTGGTTCCGTATTTTGGATGCACAGATGGAGACAGGCACTCCTTATTTATTATATAAGGATTCAATCAATAAGAAAAATAACCAGAAGAATCTGGGAACTATAATGAGTTCAAATTTATGCTGCGAAGTAACCCTTTACTCAGATGATAAGGAGACAGCTGTTTGTAATTTAGCCTCTATTGCCCTTCCGTCTTTTGTTAATGAAGAGGAGAAAACATTTGATTATGATAAACTACACCATGTAGCAAAAATAGTAACCAATAATTTGAATAAGGTGATTGATATTAATTTTTATCCAACAGAGAAAACGAGGGCATCTAATTTCAAACATAGACCTATTGGGATTGGTGTGCAAGGGTTAGCAGATACATTTATATTACTTGATATACCTTTTCATAGCGAGGAAGCGAGAGAAATAAATAAAAAGATATTTGAGACGATTTATCATGGTGCTCTAGAAAAAAGTAATGAAATTGCAATAGAGCGTACTCAAATGTTGAAGAAATTATTGAATGGTCCTAGGCATCAATTGCTTGAAAAAATGAATCAATATGAAAATAAAAATAGGGATCCTAATTTTCTAGGAGCGTATTCATCCTTTGAAGGTTCTCCAGCATCTGAAGGAATATTACAGTTTGATTTATGGGGGGTTGAACCATCTAATAGATATGATTGGGCAAAGTTAAAAACCTCTATTCAACAAAATGGACTAAGAAATTCTACATTATTAGCTCCAATGCCGACTGCAAGCACATCACAAATTCTTGGGTTCAATGAATGTTTTGAACCGTTAACAAGTAATTTATATAGCCGACGCACTTTGGCAGGGGAATTTGTAGTAGCAAACAAATATTTAATGCGTGACCTTATTAATCTAGGTTTGTGGAACGAAAAAATAAAAAATAATATTATAGCAAATCAAGGGTCAGTACAACAGCTTACAATGTTGCCAGAACATATTAGAAATAAATATAAAATTGTTTGGGAAATTCCAATGAAACATTTAATTGATATGTCTGCTGATAGAGGTGCATTTATTTGTCAAAGTCAAAGTTTAAATTTATGGCTAGAAGACCCTACATATAATAATTTGACTTCTATGCATTTTTATTCATGGTCAAAGGGATTAAAAACAGGGATTTATTATTTGAGACGCAAAGCAAAACATCAACCACAACAATTTACAATTGAACCTGAGAAAAAGGAACAACAAGAGGAAAATGTAAGAGGAACAGAAAATGATGAAATTTGTGAAATGTGTTCAGCCTAATCAAAACCTCAAATCGCTTCGCTTCATTTTTAGCTTTTCTCTGGTTTAATAATTTTGAATGGAGCAAGAAAAAAAGACAAAAGAATAAATATATTTAGGCTTGAATATTTAATGATTAAATTATAAAACTAAATTGCGTTTTTATATTATTTTTATAATATATTTTTTATATAATAGATGACAATAATAAATGGTATTGAAATTGATGATATTGATTATAAAATCAATGACATCAAACATGCGATTGCAAACAATGAACCAATAGAAGAAAAACTAAATGTTATTATTGTTTTATCAAATCCATGTCAATATGCAAGAAGATATATTTTAGCGAGAGAATTCATAAAACGCTTTGAAGAGGAAGAGGAAAATGTAAACCTTTATGTAGTTGAGATGATTTATGATAATCAAAGATTCATGATTACAGATTCAAAAAATAAGAAACATCTACAACTTAAAACTCAAATTCCCATTTGGCATAAAGAAAACATGATAAATTTGGGAGTGAAATATTTGCTCCCTAACAATTGGAAAGCATTTGCTTGGATTGATGCAGACATTGAGTTTGAGAGCAATACTTGGGCTACAGACACACTGAAAATATTAAATGGATGTAAAGATATTGTGCAAATTTGGAGCCATGCTGTAGATATGGATTACGATAAATCAAATCTATCTATTTTTAATAGTTTTGGTTATAGCTTTTCAAAGCAAAAAACATATACAACGAATCCGAAAAATTATTGGCATCCAGGGTTTGCATGGGCAATAACTAGAAAAGCATATGAAAAGGTGGGAGGTCTATATGATAAAGGAATTCTTGGTTCAGGTGATAATATGATGGCATTAACTATAATCAATAAAGTTGAATCAACGATGAAAATGGATTATCATGAGGATTATAAAAATAGTGTCTTTGAGTATCAAAAACAAGCAAAAAAATTGCGATTAGGTTATACTCCTGGTGTAATCCGTCATCATTACCACGGAACAAAAGCAAACCGTAATTACACAAATAGATGGACTATTTTAATAAAACATAATTATTCTCCAAATAACCATTTAACTTGTGATAAACAAGGCATTTTGATTCCAAGTCCAAACTTTTCTCAAGAATTCAAAGAAGATATTTATAATTATTTCAAGGAACGAAAGGAAGATGACCAATATAAAATGTAAATAAATATCATCAATAAGAATAGGAATTAAGAAGATTTATTGACAAAACGACGGATTTTTATGTTATCTTCGCAAATATCCTTACCAAACTTCAGCATATGAAAGCAACGTGTACAAATCATAACATCTACAAATGCATTATGTAAGTCTTTTGGCTTATAACCAAAATAATATTCATGTAATTCGGCAAGAGTTGGAAATTTTATATATTGTCTTCCTGTTCTGAGAGAGACAGCCTTGATATTACACAAATCAATTGTCTCTTGCATAGTGCAAAACATTTTACTTGAATTTGCAAAACTTTGCCATAAAATTAATTTGCGTTCCCATTCTCCTTGACTCTCTTCTGTTTCCATAATATTTCTCAACATTTCTGCTATCATAATTTTATGGTCAAACCCCATATTATGAGCAACACACAAATCACTATTTAAAAACACTTCCATAAATTTCTCTAATATTTTTGAGAGTTGTTTTCCTTTGGTCTTGCACATTTCGTTAGTTATTTTATGAATATTTGTACTCTCTTGACTAATTTCAATTCCTGGAGGCAATTTAATAATATTATCTGACTCGCTAATTAACTGACAAGTATCAGTATCATATTGAAGCCAACTTAATTGGACAATATACGGCCAATCTTCAATATTATTAACAGTTGGTTCTGCATTCTGATTCTTAGGAAGCCCAGTTGTCTCAGTATCAAAGATTAAAACTCTCATTTTGATTCTATATTATTTTGTGCATTGATTTTAAATTGCTTATTTATAATCAATTTTTTTTAAATTTCTAATTATAAATTATGGAAAATGCTTTTACAGATAAATTATGGGAAACTTTCCCTTTAGATTCTATAGAAGAAGTTCCTCAGGTTGATGGAAATTTTAATCATCAAGAAACATATATTTTATTTGACCCAACTACAAATGAAAAAAGAAGAGGAAAATTTGTAAGTTATAATTCTGATAATAACTATATTCTGTTTATAGATTTAGATTGGCAAGTACCACTATTTAATCCTATAAATAGAATAAGAATTTATAGATTAAGTGATATGACTAATATAATACATGATACTAGTGGTTTATACCATGATGTACAAAATTATATAGCAAATTATTTAGCAGGTGGAAAGAAATCAAAGAAATCAAAGAAATCAAAGAAATCAAAGAAATCAAAGAAATCAAAGAAATCAAAGAAATCAAAGAAATCAAAGAAATCAAAGAAATCAAAGAAATCAAAGAAATCTAGAAAATAATTTTTACACATAATTTTTACAAATACCAAAACTACGACGATGCCAAATGGTAATGCCGTGCTCCTTGATTCCATCCAAATGTTTGGCAGCTCCATAACCTTTATTACTATCTATGCTGTACTTTTCTATAAGTTCAGGATTTTCTTCACATAAATCATCAATATATGCATCACGCTCTACTTTAGCCAAAATAGACGCAGCTGCAATTGCACTAAATTTATTATCACCTCCTTCAATACATACATGAGGTAATTGTTCTACTATTTTTTTTGTTTTATTGAAAATTGTGTAAGGTTTAAAATAATTACCATCTATTAAACACATAAATTTATTACTATTTTCAAGTTGAGGATATTTTTTATTATATTTAGAAATTACTCCTTCAATGCTTTTATGCATTGATTTTTGTGTTGCTTGAAGAATATTTATATCATCAATTGTTTTCTCATCTTCATAAGAAATATGCCAAGCAAGCGCATGTTCCTTAATGTATTGTGCAGCATCAATAATTTTCTTTTTAGAAGTAAATTTCTTAGAATCTTTCATTTTTGAATGGTCAAAAGACTCATCTTTAGGTAAAATAACAGCAGCAGTATAAACCCTTCCAAAAAGTGGTCCACGACCAACTTCATCTACACCGATTTCATTAATAGTAGGGTCTTCTAAATAAAATCTAGAGAGAACAGTTGCCTTTGCCTTTGCTCTAGGTTTTTTATTTTTTGTGATTTCTTCAGTGAACTTATTATCTTGAGTGTCCTGATTGATTAGATTTACAGTATCATCTTCAATAATTTCACAACATCCATAATCATTAGAATATAATTTTGAATTAGCAATTGGCATCATAATTTTATAATGTATTATTTGTTTATTATTTTTAATTCAATTTTTATATTTTCACAATATAAAATATACAATGTTATTTACAAATAAAAATGGAGCATTATTTCTTTTAATTATTTTATTATTAGGTCTAGTTCTTTGTTCTGTTTTAGGAGGTAATTGTAATAGTAAAGAAGGATTTAAGGGAGAGAACCAAAAAATGACACCTTCTACTTCATCAAAAGATAAAAACACATCAGCAATCAGACAAAAAAATTATGAAGGTTATGATAATTATAATCATTATAGTGGTGATTCTGTTCCAACCACACTTTATGGTCCTAATGGAGGAACTGCAACTATACAAAATGAAAATGGTAACTATTCCGTTCTTATTACAGATAGTAATGGTTCAACAACTTTATATACCACAAATACCACAAGTTCAGTTGATACACCTTCTAATACACCAAGTTCAGTAAGTCAAAAAACCTATTATGGTCCGAATGGTGAAGTTGCTAATGTTTATTATGGTTCTAATGGTGAATATATTGTAGAAGTAGTAGACCAAAATGGTAATAAAGTGGTATATTCATCGCGAACAAATACAGCTTATACAAATGCAGATACAGATACTTATACTTATACAACTACAGGTTCATCTACTACAACTTCATATACTACAAGTTATGATACCTATCAAAAAACAATATATTATGGACCAAATGGAGGAACAGCAAGAATAGTAAGTAATAGTTCTACTGGACAATATGCAGTTGAAGTAACTAGTCCAAATGGTAAAAGGGTTGTTTATTCGTCTAAGACAAATACTATTTATACAAATGGAGAACCAGTAATTAAAGATGTGACTTATTATGGTGCGAATGGTGCATACGCAATAATTGTAACTGGTGAAAATGGTGAATATGTTATAAAAGTTACAGATTCATATGGTAATACAGTAGTTTATAGTTCAAAAACAAATACTGTTTATACGAATACAAGTGACCCTTATTATTATAACGGAACAAATTATAATGTTTATAGTACAAATGGTATTCCTGCTTCAGCTATTCCACCAGGGGATGAAGATTTATATATTTTAAAATCTCAAGTAGTCCCACCAGTTTGTCCTGCATGTCCAACTTCTTCAACATGTCCTAGACAAGAACCATGCCCAGCCTGTCCAGCTTGTGCTCGTTGTCCTGAACCAGCTTTTGAATGTAAGAAGGTTCCAAATTATAATAATATTAGCGACAATTATTTACCAATACCAGTATTGAGTGATTTTAGTACATTTGGTATGTAATTATAATATAAGCATTCATGTAAAATAATAAAAATAATATAATAAAAATAATATAATAAAAATAATATAATAAAAAATATTATATTATCAATAAAAAGATAATAAATAAGAGATAATAAATAAGAGTTGAATACTATATTTTATATATTTTATTTCAAATTTTCAATATTATTCATTTTTGTATAAATCACAAGAACTAATAAACCAATCGGACAAAAAAGAGGTTCATATGAATATAAATAAATCCAAATCATAACATAAATACATGCAAAAAGTGAATGTCTTGGAATCATTGCATAACATTCCGCAGTTCTAAAATAAATCCATAAACCACTAGCAATTACAGCAATAATTACTTTATTATGATAAGATAAATAATTATCAAGAATCATTTATAATATATTATAATATTATAATATTGTATAAATGTTTACAAAATTATTTTTAGAAACCACAAACCCAAAATTAAGCTGGGCTGAATTTTTTAGTATTAAAATATTCTCAATGATAATTATATCAATAATTTTTCATACTATTTTATATACATCATTTTGTAATATTGTTAGTTTTATTTTTTATGGAAGGGTATTGAGCAAAACCATTAATATCCGTTTGATAATTGCTTTGTTATTCATTATGTTTTTTGGTTATATTGGAAGATTAATACATGTGAAACAAACATATAATGATTTTAATAAAAATAATGATAAAACTAAAAATTATATTCAACAACATTATAACTCGTGGATTTTTATTGGATAATTAAATCTTTACACCTTTAGACACAATATTTATTCACCTCTTGTTTTTATACATTTTTCATCAATTTGAAAAGTATCTATTTTTTCATCTTGTGGAACAATTCTAATAATACATTTTGCCTTTTTACCATAAAGAGGTTCTGTGCAACCTTTTTCCTTTTTCCTACTATTATTTTTTTTGATTGCTTGAAGTTCTTTTAATTTAAATAATTTTGGTTTTTCATCAGTACAACGCGCTCTAAAATGTTCATATCTTTCTCTCACATCACAATAACTCAAATTAGACTTCTTATTCAACATTTTATTTACTAATTCATGCAATTCATAAATATATTTAGAAAAAGACTCTCTATTTTTCATAGTACTCATTTTAATAGGCATTTGTTTAAAATTGCGTGATAAATTTAATCTGCAATGTTTACAAGGTAATACATTTTGTAAATTAATCACAAAATTACGATAATTATTTTTATCATTTAGAGTTGGTTCAACTGGATAATTAAAGCTCATAGTGTGTAAATAATGCCACATACTTGGTCCCCAAACAGTAGTAAGCATACCATCACCGCTATTATATTCTTCGTCTGTATAAATAACAATAGCATTTTTTTTTGTCTTATTTCTTTTATTATGTTTTGTCTTATTATGTCTTGTCTTATTGTGTCTTGTCTTATTATGAGTCATATATTATTATACATATAAAAAATAATTATCAAAAATAAATATCAAAAAATAAAAACAATACTAAATATATGAACGCAAATACAAATGAAGAAACAAATCTATATACATTTTCTAAATATGCAAATGATACTAAACAAGTTTCTAATTTTATGACAATTGCATTAATTGTATTATTTATTTATTTAAGTAATCCATTTAGAAATAATATAATTTTATCAACATTGCTTCTTCTTTTTGCATTTATTATTCTAGGATTTGCATTATGGAAAAATCTAGATATTACTTATAAATTTAGTAAATCATCTAATATTTCATATTTTGATGGTTCATGGTCTACTATTAAAAATAATATGATATGTAGTTATGTTTTTTCATTATTCATCGTTATCTTGATTATCACTATTATTAAGAATATCTTTTAATAAATAAATAACTATTTTTTTTGTATACGAACTATTATTTTTATTCACAATATTGCAACCTTTAGCAGACATTATTTTTTTATAATATATTTCATCATTTTTAGAGTCTTTTCTCAAAATTTCTACTAAAGAACCATCTTGTTTTCTGAACAACATAATAAATATATAAATATATATCTATATCTTTATTTCGTTTATTCAATTATTCTAATTTATTCTTAATATACATATATAATGATGACTCAAAATATTGGAAATGGAAACGGAAACGGAATTTTATCAATGAGAGGTGGTTCTTCAGCTACTTCAAGCAATTATTCATACATTATAATTGCATTGATTATAGCAGTTGTAGGTGCCCTATTTATTTATGGTTTATACAAATGGACAAAAAGCTCACAAGAAAATGGGACAACGAATCCAAATATGGAATTTGTTGATTCAAGTGAAGGAATGACTGGAAAAGAAGCAGAAATTATGTTATTTTATGTTGATTGGTGTCCTCATTGTAAAACCGCTAAACCTGAATGGGAACAAGTAAAGGCTGAATATGATGGGAAAAATGTGAATGGTTATATTATTACATTTACTGAAATAAATTGCACCAATGAAACTGCAGAGGTTGAAAAAATGGTAAATAGTTATAAAATTGATGGATATCCAACTATTAAATTATTGAAAGATGGAACAGTTATTGAATATGATGCAAAACCAACAAAAGAAACTTTAACGCAATTCTTAAATACTGTTCTTTAAATCATTTTTCTTTACATCTAAAAATTTGATAGCAGAATTTATTCCATATTCATATAATTCCTCGCGTTTTGATTGGTCATATAATATAGTTTTCAGGTCTTCAAATTTCATTGGATTTAATTCAAAAATTAATTCATTTTTTATACTATTTGCTTCAGTTTTATATTTTTTACCCAATGAAAAAATCATACTTGTTATAAAATTTACCATATATTCTAATATAGTTGATTCCTCTTTTAGAATATTATTATCATCTTTTATATAAAAATTATTTATTCCAAATATTGTATCATTATCTTCTACATTTTCTATGCATTTTACTAAAGGATAATTACATATAACTCCACCATCTATATAAAATTTCCCTTCTAAACAAACAGGACATACAATCCCTGGTAATGCTGATGACATTTGCATCGCTGTTAATATTGGTAAATCTGGAAAAGTGTTATAATTTATATCAAACACTTCAAAAAGATTCGCTTCTAATGTAAAAAAATGTAGTTCTATATTTGTGGCTTCGTAAAATTCTTTCATGGTTATATTTATTGACCAATCTTTTATAAGAAAAAATGGTTTAAATAAAATTTCAAATGCTGTTCTGTCTAATATACCCTTTTTAGAATAAGCATCAAAAAACATTGCAGGAGTTATTTTTATTGCTTCTTGCCAAGGTCTTTTTATAAGATAATCTGTAATCATATTCCATTCAAATTTCATTGATATTAATGTAGCTAATATTGTACCAATAGATGTAGCATAAATACTTTCTATATCATTTATATTCCAAAAACCATTTTCCTCTAAACATTTTAATATACCTAATTCAATATATCCTACTGGACCACCCCCAGGTATTACCAAATGTTTAATTTTCTTCTTTTCTTCTTTCTCTCCTTCATTTTCTTTTTCATCTTGTTTTTCTTCTTGTTTTTCTTTTTCTTTTTCTTTTTCTTTTTCTTCTTGTTTTTCTTCTTGTTTTTCTTCTTGTTTTTCTTCTTGTTTTTCTTCTTGTTTTTCTTCTTGTTTTTCTTCTTGTTTTTCTTCTTGTTCCTCTTTATCTTGCATTAAATAAGTATTTTAAATTATTTTTATTTAGTTTTTTTCTAATATATTTAAAATGGCAAATATATTTACATTAGAAAATCTTGAGGATTTTTCTGAAAAAATAAATATTGATGAACTTTATGAAAAAAAGAGACAACATGATTTAACTCAACTTGCATTATTTAATAAACTTTTAAATCGTATTCATGTTAAAATAAAGACAATATCAAAACAAAAAATGAATGAACAGTTTTGTTGGTTTATTGTACCTGAAATTATGATTGGTGTTCCAAAATATGACCAAGGGGCATGTATTGCTTACTTGATGGATAAACTTAATGAAAATGGGTTTGCTGTTCGTTATACTCATCCAAATGCTTTATTTATATGTTGGAAACATTGGGTTCCATCTTATGTACGGACAGAACTTAAGAAAAAAATGGGGATTATTATTGACGAATTTGGCAACAAAATTTCAGAAGATGATAATCAAGCAAATTTTAATAATAAAAAGAGTGGTCAATCAAGTGATTTTGAAAATATGATGTTCAAAAGAAAAGATAATATTAATAATAATAATAATCAATCTCAAAAACCACAGAAAAAATTTAATCCTATTAATTCTTATAAACCTCAGGGAACACTCATATATAATGAAGAATTATTAAACTCATTAGAAAATAAATTTATTTAATCTATATTTAATATATGACTGCAAGAAGAAATTTGAGTATTGATTTTGATAATGAACATGAAGAACAAGAAAAAAAAGAAGCTTTAGAATTTGCAAAAAATGCACTTGATATGACTACAGAAGAATACAAAAATTATGTTAGTGAATATTGTGGAGAAAATAATGAAAAAATTAAAAACTTTAATGAATTATTAATAAATAGATATAAGTACTATAAATTTAATGATAGACTAGATGATTTTGGATTTGCAGTGAAAATGAGATATGAAGGTTTTTTGAAACAAAAGAAAGCCAGTAAAAGAGAAGAAAGTGAAAAGGATGGAAAAGGAACCCAAAAAAGAAAAACAAAAGGTAAAACAAAAAGAAAAATTTATAAAAAATCTAAAAAATCTAAAAAATCTAAAAAATCTAAAAAATCTAAAAAATCTAAAAAATCTAAAAAATAAAAAGCACAAAATATAGGAAGTAAATAAAATCAATAATATTTATTAAAAAGTTTTTAAATATTATTTTTAACTAATTATATATATATTAAATGTCAGAAGTAAAACCAAACATTTTAAAATCAGATATTTTAGAAAACGCAATAAATAAAGATATAAATATTAGAGTAGGAAATAAATTACAAAAAGGAAAACTAATAAGGTATGTATATGATGGGACAAATTTGACTATATATTTATCTGGAAAAGTATATGGAGAAACAGAATATAAAAATATAATGTCACTTCAAGTAAAAGATGATAATGGACAATTTAGTGAAATGTTAACACTTGCCGAATTATTTCCACCACCACCATCTACTACACCTACACAAAGTGGAAGTCAATGGGTAAATCCTTTTGAAGGAATGTTCCAACAACCTGCGGCAGCACCAGCAACAGCAGCGGCAGCACCAGCACCAGCACCAGCACCAGCGGCAGCACCAGCAACAGCAGCGGCAGCACCAGCACCAGCGGCAGCACCAGCACCAGCGGTAGCAGCGGCAGCAGCACCAGCACCAGCACCAGCGGCAGCACCAGCACCAGCGGCAGCACCAGCACCAGCGGTAGCAGCACCAGCACCAGCACCAGCGGCAGCACCAGCGGCACCAGCACCAGCAGTTGTAGGAGGTTCTGCAAAAACAAAAAGAAACAAAAAAAGAAAAATTTCTAAAAAATTAAGAAAAAGAAAAACAAAAAGAAATCAAAAAAAATCAAGAAAAACAAAGGGCAAAACAAAAAGCAAAAAATAATATAATTATATAATATAACGATGAATCAATGGGGAGATACACCACCTTATCGTATTTCTACACAGACAGCACAGCAGAGAGATAGAGCAGCAGCCTTTCCAGATGGGCTATTGCCTATGGAACCTAATTCTCCAGTTGGTGGTGGTGGCGCTCTTGCAAATCCAAATGTTCACCCTTTTGCTGCTCAAGGTTTTTTTCAACAATTTGTTGGAGGTCCTGAATTTCCAGTTGATAATTTAGTTGTGGACCAAGAATTTGTAAACCGTCCAGAATCTCCTAAGAAAGGTAAAAGATTAGCTTCAGTGATGGATGCTGAGGATGGTGGAAATCCAAAAGCTGAAACCCCAGCAGATTTTGCAGCTAGAATACAACAAGAACAAGATGAAAATGATTTGCGTAATTTGTTAAAATATCTACTTAACGATTTATCAAGTGATGATAGTGAGAGAAATGTGAAGAATGAATTAGAGTTTACTCTAAAAAAACTTATAGAACAAAAACCAGAATTTATGGAAGAGATAAAAGAAAAATTTATTGAATATATCCAAGAACCACATAGATTAGCTGAAATACAAGAATTTTTTAGAGGTGCTCCTACTCTAAGAGATAGATACCGTGGCAAGATAAAGGGAGAAACAAGGGGATATAACATAGCATACATTAAATTAATGGCTATGAAGTTTGCTCAGGAACAACTTAAAGAAATAGAAAAAAAAATAAAAGAAGAGGAAGAAGAAGCAGAAATCCGAAAAGCAATTCAAGAGGAAAGGGAAAGAGCCAATAAAAGAGAGGAGAAAAAGGACGAAACCTTTAATCAACAGGTTCAATGGTGGAGGGATTATATAAAAGGAATATCTGAGAGAAGAGCTCAGGTTAACTTCTTGCAAGGAATGATAGCAGAAATGTCAGAAAAGCAAGCATCAGCTGCAGGAAACCAAAGTAGTGGTTTGACAGGTTTTTTTGATAGATATGTAAATGTTGAAGGTGATAGAAGGAGTCCTTTAGCAGGGAGTCCTTTAGCAGGGAGGAGCGGTGGTGGAGCAATGGAGTTAGAAAATGGACAATGTCCACGAATGCAAAGTTCTGGTGAATGTTTATTGGCAGGTTGTCCATACTGTATGAGTGGTGGTAGAAAATCAAGGAAATCAAGGAAATCTAGGAAATCAAGGAAATCTAGGAAATCTAGGAAATCAAGGAAATCCAGAAAATCCAGGAAATCCAGAAAATCCAGAAAATCCAGAAAATCCAGGAAATTGTAATAAGATATTCATTTTTATAAAGAATAATATGATAAGTATAATTATTTAGGAATATTTATAATATTATAGACAAGACAATATAAAATTAACTATATATTTAGAATTAATTATTTTCTTTATTAAAATATATAATGGCTCATCGTCGTTCTGCTCGTAAATCTCGTTCTGCTCGCAAGTCTCGTTCTGCTGGAAAAAAGATGTCTATGCCAGGCGTTAAGAAGTCTGCTAAAAGTGCAAAGGCTGGAGCTAAGGCTGTGACCAAATGTGCAAGCCGTCTTATGAAGGCTGCCAATAAAAACTCCGCAAAATCTGTTAAGTCTGCTTGCCGTAGTCTTAATAAGGCACTTAATAAAACTGCTAAGGCTTGCAATTGCTGTTATAATTCTGCCAAAAAGCACTAAGCTTTAGGCAATTAAATATAGCATTTTTTAACTAGGACTTTACTAATTATTTAGTAAGTATAATTTATAATTAATTAAAATTACTTATAAATTCTTTCCAAATTATTTCTATTACTGAGATGTATATAAATCGTTGAAATTTATTAAATCTTCTTTTAGATTTTCAAGTTTATTAATTTGTTTTTCAACCATTTTAATAGTAAGAGATTCAACAATTGATTCGTATATTTTTATTCCTTCTTCGTAATCGTGTTGACATGTTACATATAATTCAACAATAATATTTCTTGCATTTTCTATAATAGCATCTAATGATGACATATTCAGTTCATTATTAATAGTAATATGTTTTTTCTTCGTTTCAGGGTCTTTATAAACAATAAACAATTCATCAATAATATTAATCATCTCGCGTTGTTTATCATTTACAAAGGAAATCATTTTTCTCAAATTTTCAGCATATTTAGAAAATAAACTATCATGAGGAGAACCTATATATTCACCTGGTTTAGGTGTTTTAGTTTCTTCTGATTCTTGTGTTTCTCCAGATTCTTCTGATTCTTCGGATTCATCAGTTTCTTCTGATTCTTCAGATTTTGTATTTGCTCCTCCTTTTTGTTCTTTTTGTTCTTTTTGTTCTTTTTGTTCCTTTTGTTCTTTTTGTTTAATTTTTTTACATATTTTTCCATCTTCATATTTCTTTACTTTTATTTGTCCAAATTTTTCAAGGTCAGGTGGCATATCTTGGTTTCCAGTAAATGCCCTATAAAATTTTTCTAAATCAGTTCTGTATTTTTGTTTCATTTCTTCGCTTCTTCCTTTAAATTTTCCAGTTTTATAGTCATAATCGTCATCATAATATAATTCTTCAAGTTCTTTTATACCATCTTGTTTTTCAAGGGTTGTAGTTTTCTCTTCATCATCAGAATCGTCATCTTCAGATTCATCATCAGAAAGACCAAAATTACATAATTTGGGTTTAACATTAATATTTTCTGCATTTTCATCTAAAATTTCATCATTATCATCCCCTTTTAATTGTTCAATATGTTTGCTGCATAAATTTAATTTAGTTACTTTTACATTTACACCTTTTGGTATTTGATTTTTTTGAAAAAATGATTTGCGGACTTTATTTCCCCAATAATCCTTATATTCATATTCTGGATTAATAGTCGTTACAATTGCAGCAAATAAATGTGCAATTTTAATATAAAATTTGGCTATTTCATTGCATATCCTTTTTCTCTCTTCACCTTTAGGCATATTTAATTTTTCAAGGTAATCTTTATTAATATAAAAAATTTTTTGTTTTTTTGATTCTTCGTCTTCTGATTCTTCCTCTTCCTCTTCTTCTTCATCTTCTGATTCTTCCTTTAATTTTATTTCTGGTTCTTCCATTAGTTGTAATTTAGGTTCTTCTACTAGTTTTAATTTAGGTTCTTCTACTAGTTTTAATTTAGGTTCTTCTACTAGTTTTAATTTAGGTTCTTCTACTAGTTTTAATTTAGGTTCTTCTACTAGTTGTAATTTCGGTTCTTCTACTAGTTGTAATTTAGGTTCTTCTACTAGTTGTAATTTAGGTTCTTCTACTAATTTTATTTCTTCTTTTTCATTAATATTTTTTAAATTTGCAGATTCTAAATTACTAGGATTAACAGCAAGAGCAGGAGGAGCAGCAAGAGCAGCAGGGCTAACAGAAGGAGCAGGAGGAGCAGCAAGAGCAGCAGGGCTAACAGGAGGAGCAAGATTAACAGCAGCATTATCAATTGGAAAAGGACCATCTTCATATTCTGAATCTTCA
>Ga0214921_10003479_pt1 | contig 24019 bp, 19 predicted proteins | sample LL1505_MetaG_FD_177992 | JGI IMG/M metagenome (GOLD analysis project Ga0214921, IMG submission 177992) | Freshwater microbial communities from Lake Lanier, Atlanta, Georgia, United States - LL-1505 | ecosystem: Environmental > Aquatic > Freshwater > Lake | place: USA: Georgia | collected...
TGCTGGCAGGCGAAATCCATAATCGACCAGCACCATTTTCCTGCTCCTGTCACCACCATACATGCCACTGACCTGTGGAATGGTTTGATGGCTTTCATCGATCATGCAGATAAAGTCTTTCGGAAAATAGTCGAGCAAGCAGAAGGGCCGGGCGCCTGGCGTTCTTCTGTCAAAAAACCTTGAATAGTTTTCAATGCCATTGCAATAACCCAGCTCCTTGATCATTTCAATGTCATAGTTGACTCTCTCGCTCAGGCGTTGCGCTTCAATGAACTTGCCAGAGTCTCTGAAGTATTGAACCTGTTGACCCAGTTCATCGATGATTTCAGAGATCACCTGGTTGATGATTTCTTTTGGTGCCAGATAAAGGTTGGCAGGGAAAATTGCTGCGGTATCAACAGACCCTATGCGTTTTCCACTTTCTATTTCAAGCGTATCAATCGACTCAATTTCATCACCAAAAAAACTGATGCGATAGCCAAAATCAACATAGGGAAGATTGATGTCGATGGTATCGCCTTTTACCCTGAAACTGCCGCGCTTGAAATCGATTTGTGTGCGGTGGTACAAGGAGTTGACCAGCGCGTGCAAAAACCCTTGTCTGCTGATGATCTGACCCTTGTGAATGCGCACGATTCCATTTTCGAATTCAGTGGGGTTGCCCATTCCATAAATACAGCTTACCGAAGCAACCACAATGATGTCTCTCCTGCCACTCAAGAGTTCTGAAGTGGCCTGCAGCCTCAATTTGTCGAGTTCCTCATTGATGGCAAGGTCTTTCTCTATGTAGGTATTGCTGACAGGAAGGTAGGCCTCGGGTTGATAATAATCGTAATAGGAAACAAAATAGCCAACGGCATTCTCTGGAAAGAATTGTTTGAATTCACCATAGAGTTGTGCAACCAGTGTCTTGTTGTGCGTCAGCACCAGGGTGGGTTTTTGTACCTGCTGGATGACATTGGCCATCGTGAAGGTCTTTCCAGAGCCTGTTACGCCCAACAGTGTTTGGTACTGCTCTCCTTGTTCTATGCCCTCTACCAGCTGCCTGATGGCATTCGGTTGGTCACCCGCTGGTGAATAGGGAGAATGCAGCTTGAATTGCATGATGCAAAATTAACCCAAATTATCATCTGAATTTTTCGGGATGGATATTATCGTATGCTGTTTTCTCTTGAAAAAACTTTCCCAGTGCAAGCAGCTCTTCTTCCCTGAAAAGATTGGCAAGGAAGGTGATGCTGTTCGGAACGCCCTGCTTTGTGAGACCGATAGGCATACAAAGGGCAGGCTGACCGGTAAGGTTGGTGATGGCCAATTGTCTTCCGCCAAAACTTGGTGTGATGATCACATCGTATGCCTGCATTGCTTCATTGACGCGCTGCATCAGCATGCTGCGGTGCCTGTTGGCATTGATGTATTCAACTGCAGGAATAGTCCTGGATACCCTAAAATAATTGGGCCAGTCAAATCGGGTTTGTCTTGTCATCTGGTCGTCCAGTCCTGTTCTGGTGAAGGCATCAAATGCAGCAGCAGATTCAGCGCCAATTACTTGTCCGATGATATCAAATGCATAGACTTCGGTATCTGGGAAATACATGGGTTTGATTTCAAGCCCTTCTGCCTTTAGTGCTTTGAGCACCGACCATTCCTGTGCGGATGAATCCAGTTTGTCAAAATGATTTTTTGCATAACCAATGCGCAATTTTTTTACATCAGTTTTACTTTTGTAGTTAAAGGCAGCATTGACGGCGCTTGCATCCTTGTCATCTGTTCCATGGATATAGGCAAAAACGGTTGCTGCATCTTCAGCCGACCTGCAGATGGGTCCAACTTTATCTAGGCTCCAGCTCAATGTCATGGCGCCGCTCCTGCTGATGCTTCCAAAGGTGGGCCTCAGCCCTGTTGCTCCACATGTATGGCTTGGCGAAATGATGGATCCATGTGTTTCCGTGCCAATGGCAAACGGCACCAATCCGGCCACTGTGGCCGAAGTTGACCCTGCAGATGAGCCACTGGAGCCTCTTTCAAGGTTCCATGGATTCTTTGTTCTGCCCCCGAACCAATAGTCTCCCATGGCCAATGCCCCCAATGTAAATTTTGCCACCAGGACTGCACCGGCATCTTTCAGCCTGGTATACACATAAGCATCTTCATCGATGGTTTGATTTTTATAGGGTGCTGCACCCCAGGTTGTTTTTGTCCCCTTTACAGCAAAAAGGTCTTTCAGCCCGTAAGGAATACCATGCAGGGGCCCACGATCAATTCCCTTGTTCAGTTCTTCATCTGCTTTCAATGCTTGTTCCATTGCAATGGATTCTGTGAGGCTTACTGTACATTGAAGGGTGTCTCCAAATTGCTTCAACCGGTCAATGAAAAACGTTGTCAATTCAACAGCAGTGATGGATTTGTTGCGAAGCAGTGATCCAAGGGATTGGATGGAATAAAATGCCAGTTCATTCCTGTTTTTCGGGAGTTGAATTTTTTTATCATACTTCCATTTCAGTTTCTCTTGTTTGACGGTTTCTGCTGATAGTCGCTGTGCCATGCTCATGGCAATGCTGTTGTCCAATGGAAGCGCGTGCATTTTTTTATAATCGGTGATATTGTCATTCAGGTCTGCCATCATCATGTCCACTTCCTTGTCTGAATATTTCAAGTCAAGCAAATTGGCCATCCTGTGAACATCAGCAGGTTTGATGCTGTCTTGGGCGATACAAATATTTCCGATCAAAAAGGTCAATGCAAAAATTAGTCTTATCATTCTTAAAGTCTTTCAAATGTTAACAATGCGTCCAAACAAAAAGTTCTTTGCTGCATAAAATTGAACAGCCTATTTCATTTCCCTTCTGATATAAGTAGAATAATCAGGAATGTTGCAGGTATAGGATTCGTGCATCAATGGTGATGTAAGCAGGAAGTCTGCTGTTGCGCGGTCGCAGGCAAATGGGATGTTCCAGGTTACTGCCAGCCGGAGCAATGCTTTGATGTCCGGGTCATGGGGTTGGGCTTCCATGGGATCCCAAAAAAACACCAATACATCCACCTGCCCTTCAGCAATCAATGCGCCAATTTGTTGATCCCCCCCCAGTGGTCCACTGAGCAGTTTTTTGACAGTCCGGTCCAGCGCTTCCTCAATCAATCTTCCGGTGGTACCTGTTGCCAGGAGTTCATGCCTTGCGAGCGCTGTTTTGTTGTAGACCGCCCAATCCATGAGTTCTTTTTTTTTGTTGTCGTGGGCAACGAGTGCAATGCGTTTTCTTGCACCCAGGTTTCGTGTTTGTTCCATGTTGTATTTTATCAGGGTGAAAGTTAATAAAAAACCGCATCCTTGCGGGATGCGGCCTCTAAACAAAAAGCACCAACTGCAATTATGATGCCTGAGCCTCCTTAATTTTTTCCCTGATTTTTATTTCAATTTCATTGGCCATTTCAGGATTGTCGATCAAAAGTTGTTTTACACCATCACGGCCCTGTCCTAACTTATCGCCATTGTAACTGTACCAGCTTCCGCTTTTGTTGACAATGCCCAACTCTACTCCCATGTCCAGGATCTCTCCGGTTTTGGAAATGCCTTCTCCGTAGATGATGTCAAACTCAGCAGAACGAAAAGGTGGAGCTACCTTGTTCTTCACAACCTTCACTTTTACGCGGTTACCAATGGCCTCATCGCCATCCTTGATCTGGGCTGCCCTGCGGATGTCGAGACGCACAGATGCGTAGAATTTGAGAGCATTACCACCCGTTGTTGTTTCAGGGTTACCAAACATGACCCCGATTTTTTCACGGAGCTGGTTGATGAAAATACAGATGGTATTGGTTTTGCTGATGGTGGCGGTCAGTTTCCTGAGGGCCTGGCTCATCAAGCGGGCATGCAATCCCATCTTGCTGTCACCCATTTCACCTTCCAGTTCGCTTTTGGGAACAAGTGCAGCCACTGAGTCAATCACCACCACATCCAATGCTCCGGAAAGGATCAGCCTGTCGGCGATTTCCAAAGCCTGCTCTCCATAATCGGGTTGTGAAATGAGCAGGTTGTCCACATCTACACCCAGTTTTTTTGCATAAGCACTATCAAACGCATGTTCTGCGTCGATAAACGCACACATTCCGCCTTTTTTCTGTGCTTCAGCAATCACGTGGGTGGCAATGGTGGTCTTTCCAGAGCTCTCTGGGCCATAGATTTCAATGACCCTTCCTTTTGGCAGTCCGCCAATTCCCAGCGCACTGTCGAGACCAATTGAACCTGTTGAAATTGCTTCAAGTTGCGCCTCCCCTTTTTCATTCATCATCATCACACTTCCCTTTCCATAATCCTTCTCGATCTTGTCCAGCGTGAGTTTCAGCGCTTTTAGTTTTTCTGAATTTGACATATTTTAAATTTTGAGAAAGTAAAGATAGGGGGATTTGAAATGACAAACTAATAATTTTAGCATTTTTTACACTAATATTTTTAGTGTTTTTCTCTTTTTGGGATGGTGTTTTCAACAAAAAACCCTGCTATTTAGACAAACAGCAGGGTGTACATGAGAAAACAAACAAGAAAGTCCGGCAAGCAGCCGGTGACAAAAATCTTTATAAATATAATAATAATTAATTGATAACAAGTCAAAATAATTTGCACATGAGATGGTTACTTTTGACCATAAAATCAATCCTCATGAGGAAATTCCTTGGCATCATATTCTGCACAATATCCATTGCACAGGCAAGCGCAGCCCAGGATGCCGCACCGGTCAGGCTTCCCAATGGCTGGTCTCTTTCTCCTTATGGAAGAAGTTTCCCTCTTGGGGATCTGCCATTGAACATCGCCCTCTCCGCATCGGGCAAAAAAATGGCTGTTACCAACAATGGGCAGAGCCTGCATTCTATTCAGCTGATTGATCCTGCATCAGAGCAGGTGCTTCATACCTTGGTTCTCCCCAAGGCCTGGTACGGATTGGCTTTTACAGAAGATGAAAAATTCCTCTATGTTTCTGGTGGCCACGACAACCGCATCAATAAATACGATGTTTCAGGGAATAAACTGGTGTTAGCGGATAGCATCCTGCTGGGAAAACCCTGGCCCAATCGTGTTGGCCCTTCGGGCATCGCTATTGACTCCCGCAACAAAAAACTGTTTGTTGCGACCAGAGAAGACAGCGCGCTGTATACCATAGACCTGGCTTCCAATCAGGTGATCAGGAAAATTTCGATTGGTGCAGAAGGATATGGTTGTTTGTTGTCCAGGGACAGGAAGTTTGTGTATGTATCTGTTTGGGGAGGAGACCGGCTCCTGAAGATCGATGCAAACACCAGTCAAATAAAAGAATCCACCCAGGTGGGTGATAATCCCAACGAGATCATCCTGTCAAAAAAAGGGGACAGGCTCTTTGTTGCCAACGCCAACGACAACTCCGTTTCAGTGATCAGCACGGCAACCATGAAAGTGACAGAAACATTGAACGCTGCCCTTTATCCGGATGCTCCGAGCGGTTCGGCTTCCAACGGACTGGCTTTGTCTGCGGATGAAAAAAGGCTTTACATCGCCAATGCAGACAACAATTGCCTGGCCGTTTTTGATGTTGAGGATGCTGGCAACAGCCGCGCCATGGGCTTTATCCCCGTTGGCTGGTATCCCACCAATGTGCGCATTCTTGGTAAAAAAGTATTTGTTAGCAATGGCAAGGGGTTTACCTCCATGGCCAATCCTTATGGCCCCAACCCGGTGCAGAAAAGACAGCAGGTCATTTACCAGAAAGGGGATGCCGCCAATCCCACAGACGTGCAATATATCGGTGGACTTTTCAAGGGTACCATGAGCATTTTTGAAGAGCCTACCACCAACCAGCTTGCTTACTTGTCCAAAGCAGTGTATGCAAACACGCCTTATACAAAAGAAAAAGAATCCCTCGCTTCGGGAGAGCCTGGTAACCCCATACCCATGAAGGTTGGCGATCCTTCTCCCATCAAACATGTGTTTTATATAGTAAAGGAAAACCGTACCTATGACCAGGTCTTGTCGGATGTTCCTGGAGGGAACGGCGATACAAGCCTCTTGCTTTTTGGCGAGAACATCACCCCCAACCAACATGCCCTGGCCAAGCAATTTGTTTTGTTGGATAATTTTTATGTGGATGGGGAAGTCAGTGCGGATGGGCACAACTGGAGCCTGGGGGCCTATGCCACAGACTATTTGGAGAAGACATGGCCCACCAATTACGGAGGGCGTGGCGGAGACTACAATGCAGAAGGCACCAAAGCAGCAGCCAACAACAGGGGCGGTTTTGTATGGGACCTGGCGCAACGCCACGGGGTGACCTATAGAACCTATGGAGAATTTGCTGATGATTACAAGGCCAATATCCCGGTGTTGGAAGGACATTTTTGTCCGTATTTTACCAGCTGGGATGAAACAGTGCGTGACACCACAAGATTTAACCAATGGAGGCGGGAATTTGACTCATTGTTGGCAAAAAAGGCCGTGCCGCAATTGAATACCTTGCGTTTTATCAATGACCATACCGAAGGAACCAGCATTGGAAGGCCAACCCCTTTTGCCCATGTGGCTGACAACGACCTGGCTGTTGGATTGTTCGTAGAACACCTGTCCAAATCGCCGATCTGGAAGGAGACGGCCATCTTTATTGTGGAGGATGATGCACAAAATGGACCCGACCATGTAGACGCACACCGCACCACGGCCTATGTGGCTGGTGGTTTTGTGAAAAGGGGTTTTGTGGACCATACGCCCTACAGCACCACTTCAATGCTCAGAACGATGGAGTTGATTTTGGGACTGCCCCCCATGTCTCAGTATGATGCAGCCGCCACGCCGATGTGGAGGAGCTTCAGCAAGATACCAGACCTTTCTGTTTTTCATTCCCTGCCTGCCCGGGTTGATTTGAATGACAAAAATCTAAAGGTCAATGCCCTCTCCAAAAAAAGCATGTCTTTTGACTTCAGCAAAGAAGACAGGGCCAACGATCTTGAGTTCAGTGAAGTGATCTGGAAGGCCATCAAGGGGGAACACAGCACAATGCCTGCACCAAGAAGAAGTGCCTTCGTTCGAGCAATTGAGTCAGACGAAAAATAGAAAGCCTTGCCTTTGTGGATTATTAATGGGAAAGAATTGGTTGGGAGAAATTATATTTGCGGTTCAGACAATCCCAATAAAAATATAAAAGATGAAGAGCAAATTCTTTGTACTCCCTTTGTTGATGGTCGTTACACTTTTCTCTTGTGTAAGCTCCAAGAAGTTTAAGACACTTACAGGAAAATATGGCGACCTTAACAATCAACTGATTGCAGCACAAAAGGAAGCAAGGGCCTGCCGTGATGAAAAAGCTGAAGCAGACCGCCAGCGTTCCATTGCAGATGCACAACGCGAAGCACAGATGGGATCATTGAAAGACCAGATTGAATTCCTGAAGAAAAGCAGCAACCAGACGCTCAAGCAACTGGAAGACCTTTCGGTCATTTCTTCTTCTCAGGCAGAAAGCATCAAAAAATCTTTAGACAATATCGGTTCCAAAGACGCCTATATTCAAAACATCCAATCTGCTGCCGCAAGAAAGGACTCCATGAACATGGCCTTGGTGATGAACCTGAAAGGCGCCATCGGGGATTTGAACGATCAGGATGTAAACATCAAGGTAGACAAGGGCGTAGTGTATGTTGATATTTCGGACAAGGTCTTGTTCAAGACAGGAAGTTTTGACCTGAGTGACAGGGCCAAGACGGTGCTTGGAAAAGTGGCATTGGTTTTGAAGAACCAACCCGATGTCGAGTTCATGGTCGAAGGGCATACAGACAATGTTGCCATGAAGGGCGACAAGGACCTGATGGACAATTGGGACCTCAGCGTAAAACGTGCAACAACGATTGTTCGCTTGCTCCAAAAGCAATATGACATGAACCCTGCACAGATGGTTGCAGCAGGCCGTGCAGAATTCCGTCCGTTGGCAGACAACTCAACTGAAGCAGGACGTGCCGCCAACCGCAGGACAAGGATCGTGATCCTTCCTCAGTTGGACCAGTTCTTTAAGTTGCTGGAGAAGAAGTAGTTGAGCTTGCCAACCAGAGGTTGGTAAACCAGCCGAAGGCTGGGGAAGTTGAGAGACGTTGAAGGGGTTGAAGGGGTTGAGGAGGTTGAAGTAGTTGAAGAGAGTGATAATTACCAATAGAAAAGGGCTCATGCAGTATTGCTTGGGCCCTTTTTGTGTCTTCTGCAACCTGTTTGCATGAATTTCGGTATTTTAGATTCAAATCAATTTTCATGCGTTTACGTTCAATCCTCTTTACTGCTGTTTTCACTGCTCAATTTTTTTGTCTTGCTGCCTTTGCTCAACAAGATCCAATGGTTACCGCCATCATCAAAGAAGCCAATGAAAATTCGCAATTGAAAAGAATGAGTCATGAATTGATGGATGGCGTGGGTCCGCGTTTGGTTGGCTCTACAAAAATGGTGCAAGCCAGCGATTGGGCCATTGCACAGTACCAGCAATTTGGTATATCTGCGAAAAGAGAAAACTATGGCACCTGGAGAGGATGGGATCGTGGTATTACACATGTAGACATGATCAGCCCATGGACCAAATCCTTGGAAGCCACACAATTGGCTTTTTCTCCTTCTACCAAAAAAGCAGTAAAGGGTGAAACCATCATTCTTTCTGATGTAGCAGATTCGATTGCCTTCAAACAATGGTTGCCCAATGTAAAAGGAAAATTTGTTTTGGTAGCGATGCCTCAACCTACAGGAAGACCAGATTACAACTGGAAAGAATTTGCTACAAAAGCTTCTATGGATAAAATGTTGCAGGAAAGAAAAGATCTGACTGAAGCCTGGCGGAAACGCATCAGCAAAACAGGGTACAACAACCGCACGCTTGCTATAGCGCTTGAAAAAGCAGGTGCAGCGGGAATTGTGGGCAGCAACTGGAGCCAGGGTTTTGGCGTGAATAAAATTTTTGATGCCTACACCAAGAAAATTCCAACCATTGATGTGATGCTGGAAGACTACGGCTTGTTGTACCGCTTAACTGAATCAGGTGCTGTACCAACAATCAGTGTGCTTGCCAAATCAAAGGAACTTGGTGAGGTGCCCACCTTTAACACCATCGGAGAAATCAAAGGCACAAGCAAAGCAAATGAATATGTGATGTTGTCGGCTCATTTCGACTCTTGGGATGGCGGAACAGGAGCAACAGACAATGGTACCGGCACGATGGTGATGATGGAAGCGATGCGCATCCTTAAAAAAGTATACCCCAATCCCAAGCGCACCATCTTAGTAGGACATTGGGGCAGTGAAGAACAGGGATTGAATGGTTCGCGTGCCTTTGTTGAAGATCATCCTGAAGTCGTAAGTAATCTTCAAGCGTTGATCAATCAGGACAATGGAACAGGCAGGATTGTAAACCTCAGTGGTTCTGGTTATGCAAAATCGAAAGATTATCTAGGCAGATGGTTGAGCGCGGTACCGGGAGCTTACAAAGACTCCATCAAAACCAGCTTCCCTGGAATGCCTGGTGGTGGTGGATCTGACCACGCATCCTTTGTCGCGGCAGGTGCTCCTGCATTTTCATTGGGTGCATTGAACTGGTCATACTTCAATTATACCTGGCATACCAACAGGGACACCTACGATAAAATTGTGTTTGATGATTTACGCAACAATGCTATCGTTACAGCCATTCTTGTTTACATGGCTTGCGAAGATCCAGAACGCAGCTCAACCGAGAAAGCAAATAATGCAGCCTGGCCCGCGCCAGTGAAAGCAAAACGCAAAGGGGGGCTATGATCAATAACTCTTATGCACAAGCTCAATAGCAAAAAAAATGAGCCGAATAAAATACTTATTCGGCTCATTTTTTGAAATAGGAATATATACGGCAGGAAAATCAGTTGTATTTTTTAAAAACATTGATCAATTCATCAGCAATCATCTGATATCCTTTGTCGGATGGGTGTAAACCATCATACGTCACGTCAATGGATGCAGCAGGATAGGGGTATTCATCTTTGGCGGGATCAAAAGGAATTCCAATGAATGCTGGGTATTTATATTTTTTATATTCTCCGGATTGAGGATCCTTCAGCCATTTGAACTTTACCAGCGTTGAATGATCCATTCTCTTTTTGTGGTAGAGATCAACCACCTCCAAATTTTCATGGCGTCCAATCTCCAAAATTGCATTTGCAACATCTTCCAATTGCTGTCCGTTCTTTTCTTTGTATGAACCCCAGGCATTGTTTTTGTAGTTGTTGATGTAGACAAAATCTACACGTTGCATGGGAGTGATCAAAACAATTTTGGCTTCCTTGTTCAGGCTGTAGAGCTTGTTGATGATCATCCGAAAAGCCCCGTAAACAGTTGAATTACCGTTGTTGTTGATATAGTCCGCCATTGTCCCAAGAGGCTTTGAGCCCCACCAGTCATTCGTACCAAGAAAAACGGAATAGAGATCGGCCTTTTCCAGTCCCAGCTTTTCAATATTGCCTGCAATGGCAGTGGCCGTCCATCCATTGTATCCTTTATTGATAAAATGGATATGGGTTAGTTTTTCGACCACCCTGGTCATATACCCTTTTGAGACCCGGTTATCGGTTTCGTTTTGATGATCATTCAAGTAGGTGATGGAATCTCCTATTGCTATCCAGGTAATATTTTTTGGAGTAAAGGATATGGCTGTTATTGAAAAGAGTATTATGAAAATGAACAAGATTTTTTTCATGATTTCAGGTTTTATACAGTGCAATATCTTTCGTTATCCTCCACTCTTTCTGCTTTCATCATGTCCTTTGTCAGTATGTTCACTTCCTTCTTCGGCTTAATTTCTCAGAACACCAATCACTTCAAAATCTTCGCTGCCTGCCTGGCCAGCATTTTCCACTCGCCATTTTCTTTCCTGAAAACATAGAGCACGTTGAGGTGGGCTTCTCCTGGCTTGCCCTTGTCCATTGTTTTGGCGTCAAGCTGATGTCTTACAATGGCATTTTTGCCGGTTACATCAATGCTTTCTTTGCTGATCTGGATCGTCAGAAAGTCAGATATTCCGCTGGCAATGGCTTCTACAAATTCAGCCCTGTTTTCTACATGTCCACCAGAGTGGCCATAGCTGAGGTGTTCAGATGAAAGTTTTTCCAATGCAGTACGATCTCCAGTCTCCATTGCTTTGACCAATGCAGCTACTGCAGAGGCAACAGGTATTTGCTTTTTAGACTGTGCCTGTGTTGTGAAGCAGAAGGCTGAGGCAATAGCGAGCGATAAAAAAATCCTTTTCATGATGTAATGATTATGGGTTAATGGTTTCGAACTCTCCGGTAGACTTGTTTTTTCTTACATTTTTTCCTTCAAAAATTTTCCCGTTCATGGCAATATACACACCATGAGGCAGGGTTTGTACAAAGGCCAGGGCGCTTCCAAGATTGAACATTCCATCTGAGCTGCCAAACTTGTAGGGAACCATGGCGCCGGTAATGACAATGGTTTTGTCCTTTACTTTTTCTGACAATACTGAAGCGGTAATGGCCATGGTATCTGTTCCATGCGTAATCAGGATGCGTTCTTCGGTTGCATGCTTGCATTCATGAGAAATCCGCTCCCGGTCTGCATCAGTCATGTCAAGGCTGTCTATCATCATCAAGGTGGTAATGTCGAGTTCGAGTTTGGAGCGACCCAACCTCAGCATTTCATGGAGATGGGTATCCTTGAAAAAAAGCTCTCCATTGAGCTCGTTGTACTCCTTGTCAAATGTTCCTCCTGTGATAAAAATCCTGATCGGCATACGCGCTGTTGGTAATGGGAAATTAGGCATTCCTGGGCAAAATAACCCTGATATACACGCATTCAAAAAATTGGTTAACTTTTCGCCCACAAAACCATAGATCGTGAAACAATTTTTCTTTGTTCTTCTTTTCCTGCCTTCAATTTTGTTTGCCCAACAAACCCCAGACCTCATCATCACCAATGGCCGTATTGTCGATGGTACTGGCAACAGTTGGTTCAGGGCAGATATTGCTATAAAGGGTGACAGGATTGTGGCGGTAAAAAAAGGATTGCTGGCGCAATTTCCCGGCACGAAAATCATTGATGCAAAGAACATGATCGTTTCACCAGGATTCATTGATGTGCACGCACATATTGAAGGCGGCGTTTTCGAAAGGCCTACTGCCGATAATTATATCTATGACGGCGTTACTTCCGTTGTAACCGGAAACTGTGGAGGTGCCGCCGATGATATTGCTGCTTTTTTGAAAAAAATTGACAGCACAAAAACTTCCATCAATGTAGCCACCCTGGCCGGACACAATACCATCAGAAGGCTGGGCATGGGCCTGGACAACCGGAAGGCAACCCCTGAAGAAATGAGAAAAATGGAAGCCCTCATGCTCAAAGCCATGGAGGATGGGGCTGTTGGCCTCTCTACCGGACTGATTTATCTCCCCGGCATGTATTCGCCTACCCAGGAAATTGTAGACCTGGCCAAGGTTGCAGCCTCAAAGGGCGGGGTCTATGCCACACACATGCGCTATGAGGGAACCAAGGTGGATGAGGCCATCAATGAGGCCCTGACCATAGGAAAGGAAGCCAATATTCCTGTCCAGATATCCCATTTCAAGGTGACGGGAAAGAACAACTGGGGTCGATCCACCGAAACCCTGGGCATGGTGGAAGAGGCCAGAAAGCAGGGCTATGATGTGACCATCGACCAATATCCCTATACGGCCAGCAGCACGAACCTTGCAGTAACTGTTCCAGACTGGGCCCTTGAAGGCGGGCTGGACTCCCTGAGGGGGAGACTAAAAAATCCTGAACAGCGGAAAAAAATAATCGATGGAATGGCCAAGGCATTGAAGGCGGCCAAAAGAAAAGATTATACCTACGCAGTGGTGGCCAATTTCGGTCCGGACAGCAGTTTCAATGGAAAAAACATCAGCCAGATCAACAAAGACCTTGGCAAAAAGAAAAAATTCGTCAACGAAGCCAATACCATTTTGGACATGCTGGCAAGGGCCAATGCCCAGATGATCTACCATACCATGAATGAAAAAGACCTGGCCTATTTCATGAAGTACCCGTTCAACATGCCAGCAGCCGATGGAGGCGTCAGCAATGGCAAAGGCATGCCCCACCCAAGGGGATATGGAACCAATGCAAGGGTACTGGCCAAATATGTGAGGGAGGAAAAACTGATTGGTTTGGAAGAAGCCCTGCGGAGGATGACTTCTCTTCCGGCCACAAAATTCCACCTGAAAGACCGAGGCCTGATCATGGAAGGAAAGTTTGCCGATATCCTTGTCTTTGACGAAAATACCATTCAAGACATGTCGGTCTATGAAAACCCGCACCAGTTTACCAAAGGAATCGAATATGTGTTGGTCAATGGCAAGCTGGTGATCAACAATGGAAAACATACCGGAACAAGGAGTGGGGTTGCCCTGAAGGGAAACCAATAAAAAGGCCGTCCATTACTGGACGACCCGTTTCATTTTTAACAAAACCCTCTTTATTTTACCAGGGTGATGGTACCAATTTTGGTATCCTCCCCTTTTTTAACCACTACATTATTGATGGTTTGGGATTTATATGGTGCGAGGCCCTCAACTGTAACGGTATAGGTGCCATCGTTCAATCCACGGATTTTGAATTCTCCTTCCCGGCTGGGCAATGCTACACCGTTGAAACCATTTCCATTGCTTACACGAACCACTGCTTTTGCATCAAGTGGAAGCACTTTTCCTTCAATTTCACCAAAATTGGCGTTGCAGAAAGGGCGAAGAACGGGTTTCAGGTAGAACTTGCCATTTGCCTCAACAATAGAGCTGGCGATATCAAAGTCAACCCAAACCTTTACATCGTTTCTGTTTCCGCGCTCCCTGTGGTTGTCAAACAATTTGACATAAAGGAAGCTGGATGTTTGGCTGTCTAAAAGCAGGTCATAGGTAACACCAGTCTTGACAACTGAATTTTTTGTTCCAAGGGTGATGCGGATTTTTCTTACGGTGCCGGCATCAATGTTGGCTGTGCCCAATTGTGTTTCAATACCATTTCTCAGGGTCAAAACATCAATTACTTTTGGTGCAAAACCCAGATCAATCCACTCACCGAAATCATCCTTGTTCTTCAGGTGATCATCTTTGTCGTCATCAAGGCCATTTCTGTTATCATCGTTTTTGTGCTTTTCATCCTTGTCTACCTTTACCTCCACTTTTTGGATATCAATGTTTACTGCATCGAAGTCTCCGGGTCCATCGGTTAAAAAAACGGAAACAGCATCGCTACCTTTCATCCCGGATTTTGTACAGGCTGTGAATGACAATACCATTGCAATTGCTGCAAAGGCGAGGCTGAGAAAAAGTTTGTTTGTCTTCATAATTATTGATTTTAGGTTTTAAGATCATGGGGTACCATCACCCGCACAGCATCATAGACCTAGATGGTTTCCCATGGTTTAAACGCAACATCCCCTTAAACAAAATTTTAACATCTGGTCTATAAACCCGAACCAAGAACCGAATTCATTAACTTGCAACCATGTTTGATTACCTGAATGAGCTGAACCCGCAGCAGCGGGAGGCCGTGTTGCATCTTGATGGTCCGTTGATGATCATTGCAGGAGCTGGAAGTGGGAAAACCAAAGTACTGACCACCCGTATCGCCCACCTGATGGCCAATGGTGTGGATTCGTTCAAGATCCTTGCACTGACTTTTACCAACAAGGCTGCCAAGGAAATGAAAGAAAGGGTTGAAAAAATATTGGTCAACCGCGAAGCCAGAAATTTATACATCGGAACATTTCACTCGGTGTTTGCCAGAATCCTCAGGGGGGAAGCTTCGCGCGTGGGCTATCCTACCAGTTTCACGATTTATGATACCGATGATGCAAAGAGTGTATTGAAAACAGTGATCAATGAATTGCACCTGGATGACAAGATATACAAACCCTCAACTGTTTACAACAGGATATCTTCTGCCAAGAATGCTTTGGTAACTGCAGAGGAGTATGCAAAAGATTTTGGATTGCAACAGGAAGATGCGCGCGCCAACCGCCCCGCCATTGCACAGATTTATACAGCTTATGCAAAACGCTGTTTCAAGAATGGTGCCATGGATTTTGATGATTTGCTTTTGCAATTCTATCTTATCCTCAAGAACCATCCTGATGCACTGCACAAATACCAGCACAAGTTCAGTCATATCATGATTGATGAGTACCAGGATACCAATCCTGCGCAGTATGAAATCATCAAGCTCTTGGGTGCCATGCATGAGAACGTCTGTGTGGTGGGAGATGATGCACAATCCATTTATGCATTTCGCGGTGCCACCATAGAAAACATTCTTTTGTTCAGAAAGGATTATGATGATGTGAAGGTCATCAAGCTGGAGCAGAATTACAGGAGCACCAAACAGATCCTCAATGTGGCCAACCAGGTGATTGGGAACAACAAGGGCCAGATACCAAAGGAGTTGTGGACGGAGAACAGCGATGGCGATAAGATCAAATTGGTCAGGACCATGACCGACAACGATGAGGGAAAATTTGTGGCCGACGCCATACAGGAACAAAAGCTCCGGAACCATTTTTTCAACAGGGATTTTGCGATTCTTTACAGGACCAATGCACAGAGCCGTGCCATGGAGGAATCGCTCCGAAGGATGAACATCCCATACACCATTTTTGGGGGCATCAGCTTCTACCAACGCAAGGAGGTCAAGGACTATGTTGCCTACCTAAGGATCATCGTCAACCCCCGCGACGAAGAGGCGCTCAAGCGTATCATCAATTTCCCCGTCAGGGGGATTGGTAAAACCTCACTAGACAGGATGATCCTTGTTGCCAACGAGCAATCCATCACCTTGTGGGATGTGCTGACGCGCGCTGCCTCATTTGGTTTCAAGGCCGGAACCCTCGAAGCCATTGAGAATTTTGTGCTCATGATCAAAAGCTTTGCCAGCATGCTCAAGAACAGCAATGCCTATGATGTAGCGTTTCATGTGGGCAAGCAGACCGGCCTGGTCAGGGAATTGTTCAATGACAAGAGCACCGAAGGTGTTCAGCGCTATGAAAACGTGCAGGAACTGCTGAACTCCATCAAGGAGTGGGTGGATGACAAGCAAAACCGCGCGCAGATTGATGAGGATGGGGTGATGTTGGATGAAACAATCAGGGACGAGGTGAGAACTGATGAGGGGGAAGAGAAGGCAGACTTGTTTAGCGGAATTACTGAGGCTGGAACAACTGGTATTGAGGACCCCAATACAAAAAAACCCCTCAGGGAAGATGTTTTGTTATCTGCATATTTACAGCAGATTACGTTGTTGACGGATGCCGACAATAAGGACGAGCATGCCGATACTGTAAAAATGATGACCATCCATGCTGCAAAAGGACTGGAGTTTTCCTGTGTGTTTGCAGTGGGCCTGGAGGAAATGCTTTTTCCCAGTGCCATGAGCATCAATACCCGTGAGGAACTGGAAGAGGAAAGAAGACTTTTTTATGTCGTGATTACACGCGCCAAGCACAAACTTTGGATCAGCTATGCCAATACACGATACAAATTCGGACAAGTGGTGCAAAATGAACCCAGCAGGTTTATCAATGAACTGCCGGAAGATCATTTGGACCGTTCCTATGCTGGTGGAGGATTCCGGAACCAGTCGTCTGGCGGACCTTCTGCACAAGAGCGCATGAGGGGTTGGGGCGGATCAGGGGGTGCCACGCCACAAAACCGTAGTTATTTTAATGAGCCCAAGAAACAACCGGAAAAGCCAACCTATCTTCCGGTTCAGCCACTTGTTTCCAAACCTGTTGTGCACCAGCCATCGGCAGATTTCAGGCCCAGCGACACCACCGATCTCAAAGCCGGCCAGCAAGTTGAGCACCAGAAATTTGGTTTTGGGGAAGTCCTGAAAATGGAAGGCGCCGCCCACAACCCGATTGCCACCATCAACTTCAAACTCAACGGTGAAAAGAAAATCATGCTGAACTATGCGAAGTTGAGGATTGTGGAGTAGAGTGTATCGACCCCTTAATTCTTGGACAAAACATGGTCATACACAATATCGAGTGATTATTATCATCATTAATCTTGATAATCCTCAAATAACAACATTTGGTTGCTATTTACTTTTATGCTTTGGAACTACCCAAATAAATATCAAATCAAATCAAATAAAATGCCATGAAAAACACCAGGTTATTTCAGTCAATCAATTTTATCTTCTTGTTTTTTTTCTTATTGATAAGTGCTGGCGTTTTTTCTCAATCAGCGTCAAAAAATAAAAGTATCATCAATGATTGTATGCTGGCCCAAAGCGAGTTTATAAAAACCGACAAATTGATGAGCAGCCTTTTTAACAATGCATATGCGTATGTCATATTCCCCAATGTGGGTAAAGGTGGTCTGGGTGTTGGTGGTGCATTTGGCAATGGTGCCGTTTTTCAACGCGGTAAGGTGATAGGCACTGCAAAACTATCACAGGTAACGGTGGGAATTCAGGCTGGCGGACAGTCTTACAGAGAGGTTATTTTTTTTGAAAGCGCAAAGGACCTAAACCGATTCAAGGAAAATAAAATTGAATTTTCTGCACAATCATCTGCAGTTGCGGCAACTGCGGGTGCATCAGGAAATGCCAAGTATAAAGATGGTGTGATGATATTTTCACAAACCAAGGGTGGACTCATGTATGAGGCTTCTTTGGGAGGGCAAACATTCAAATTTAGAAATTTGTAAAAAGTGCAAAAAACTTTGAGACGGATTGCTCATTTTGACTCCATCAGATCACTGTAAGATTTGTCTACCAACTGTGATTTATCCAATCCAAAGTAGTTGAAATATTTATCGCATAGGGCTTTCAGTTGGTCTACACTGAAAGCCCTATTGTTGTCGATGGCTTCCACTTCTATGAAAGTTCCCAGGCCCTCCACCACATCGAAATGAAACTTCACATTGTCAATAAAATATATTTTACGCTTCTTGTCGACTGTAATTTTTACACCCAATTGCTTTATCAAAATATTTTTTAATGCAACATTGGGTTCATGCTGGTAAAGGATAACATCCGACTGCTTTGAGGCATTGATATTTTCCCTGTCGTAATTAATCAGCGAATTTTCTATATTCCCTTCTCTCAGTTTTAGTCTGCCTTGGCTCACATTGAAGTAGGTATCTATTTGATGGTCCATGCCCTTGAATACAGGATTAAGCGCCAACAGTTTATTTTCATAACGTTCTAACTCATCTACCTTAGCCTTGAATTCAATATTAACAATGTTCATTTTATTGCTGGAGTATTTTAGAAGTTGAATGTTCTTGTGCTGAATTCTTTTGCAAATATCTTACTCAACTGATTATTTGCAAAAATGTTTTGAATTTTTCATTCCTCATCCCTTACCCCTTTATGTTAACTTTTTGTAAATTGTACCATGAACAAGCAATTTATTCTTTTACTCCTATCATTATTCATATTTCAGTTTTCAAAAGCGCAGGTTTTACCTGAAAGGGAACAATCCCGCGTAGTGGATGAAATCCTCAATGAAAGGTTCAACGTCTTGTTGCCACAGTTGATGCAACGCACGGGGATTGACATGTGGGTAATCATCTCAAGGGAATACAACGAAGACCCGGTCCTCAAAACCATGCTGCCCTCTACCTGGTTGTCGGCCAGAAGAACAACCATGCTGGTTTTTTACAACGACACCATCAAAAAACAAGTAGAGAAGCTGGCGATTGCGAGATACAATGTGGGCGAATCCATCAAGGCGGCCTGGGACATGATCCGCTTTCCGGATCAATGGGATGCCCTGAAGGATATCATTCAAACAAGAGATCCCCGCAGGATTGCATTGAATACGTCGGTTGATTTTGGGCATGCCGATGGCCTGGACCATTCACATTATGAGATGTTCATGAACATGCTTCCGCCCAAATTCAAAACAAGGGTTGTTTCGGCAGAACCTTTGGCGGTGGGATGGCTCGAGAGCCGCACCGAAAGGGAAATGCAGGTTTACCCTCAACTCGTCAAGATTTCGCATGATATCATTGCCGAGGGTTTTTCGGCCAAGGTCATCACACCGGGCATCACCACCACCGATGACCTGGTCTGGTGGTTCCGCCAAAAAGTCACCTCCCTGGGGCTTTCCACCTGGTTTCATCCTTCTGTAGCCGTCCAAAGAAAAGACACAGCCAACTTCGAACACCTGAGGAGTTTTTCCAATCGGCCCAAGGATGATGTGATACGACCGGGGGATTTATTGCATGTGGATTTTGGCATTACCTACCTGAGGCTCAATACGGATGTTCAACAACACGCGTACGTTTTGAAACCCGGCGAAACCGATGCCCCGGCGTCCATCAAAAATGCCTTTGCCAACAGCAACAGACTGCAAGACATCCTGACTTCCCAGTTCAAAACCGGCAGAACCGGTAATGAAATGCTGCTTGCTGCGATAAAGCAGGCCAAATCAGAGGGAATTGTTCCCAGCATCTATACCCATCCCCTCGGTTTGCATGGCCATGCAGCCGGTCCAACCATCGGTATGTGGGATAAGCAGGAAGGGGTTCCGGGCAGCGGAGACTATACATTATACCCCAACACGGCCTATTCCATCGAACTGAATTCCTCTACCCTCATCCCCGAATGGGGCAAAGAAATCCGGATCATGCTGGAGGAAGATGGTTTTTTTGATGGCAAAACCTTCAAGTACATCGGCGGGAGGCAGCAAAAAATGCTTTTAGTTAAATATTTCTAAAGTACTGGTAAAATATTAGTACTATGTATTGCATAGTATTCTAATAGTACATATCTTTGTCCTGTTATTGGATCTTTCACGTTTAAAACAGGACCATGAACATAGAAAATACACAAAGTCAGATGAGGAAAGGGGTGCTTGAATTCTGCATCCTCTCCATCATTCAGCGCGAAGAGGCCTACCCCAGTGATATCATCGAAGAGATGAAAAAGGCCCACCTCAATATTCTTGAGGGGACACTTTATCCCCTGCTTACACGACTAAAAAATGCAGACCTGCTGGCCTACCGTTGGGTGGAGAGCTCCGGTGGTCCACCCCGCAAGTATTTTTCATTGACCGAGAAGGGAGCAGCTTTTTACAAGGAGCTGGAGACCACCTGGCGGGAAATGAGTGATTCTGTGGAAAGGGTGATTGGAACAAGAAGGGTTGAAGGGTTGAACCTGCCTGCCGAAGGCAGGGGGATTGAAGGAAAGTCAGATGTTCATCAGCAACCCGAGCAGTCGACCAATGCCGAAGTCAGCCCAACAGATGAAAACAATCATCCCCCAACTGATCAAGTCTAAGCATCATTGTAAAAGCTTCAGCTACAACCATCAATCTTAACGCACAAACATTCACCATGAACAAAGTAATCAATATCAACTTCCAGGGCAGGGTAATCCCCATTGAGGAACCGGCCTTTGAAGAATTGAAACAATACATTGAAAGCCTCCGCAATCATTTTGCCAATGAAGAGGGAAAAGAAGAGATCATCAATGATATCGAAAACCGCATTGCTGAGCTTTTCAGTGAAAAACTGAAGGTGGGGCAGTCAACCTTTATCAGCCAGGAACATGTTGCTGCGATCATTGCCAGCATCGGCCGTCCGGAGCAATTTGATGATGTCACCATTGAAGAAAGCTATTCTTCAACTTCCCAGCCTTCGGCTGGCGGGCTCATCGCTTCAACTTCCCAGCCTTCGGCTGGCAAGTTCAACGCTTCAGCTGAGCCCCGCGGCTCCCTCTACAGGAACAGCAACGAGAAAATATTGGGAGGCGTTTGTAGCGGACTCGGTGCGTATTTGAGGATTGACACAACCATTGTACGTGTCTTGTTTGCCATGCTGGCGGTTGGCTCATTCGGATTTGGCCTGGTATTGTATATAGTGCTGTGGGCGATTCTGCCTGAGCGGTACATGAACCATACTGCCGTTACCAGAAAATTATACCGCGATGCAGACCAGAAGGTTTTTGGTGGTGTGGCCAGTGGTATTGCACAGTACTTCAGTATTGCCGTCTGGATACCACGCTTGATTTTTGCACTGCCTTTTATCCTGGGTGCATTTGAAAGCCTGTTTCATTGGGTTCATTTCAGGGGAGCCATCACCCTTCCTTTTGGCACCTGGTTCCTGATCTACCTGATCCTCTGGATTGTTGTTCCCAAAGCGGTTACAGCTTCCGAAAAACTGGAGATGAAAGGTGAAAAAGTTGATCTTGAGTCGATCAAGAACAAGGTGCAGGATGAAATGCAGGGCGTGAAGAAAAATTTTACAGACAATGCCAGCAAATGGAAACAAGACTTTTCAACAAAGGCGACTGAATTTGGTCAGGAAGCGAAGGAAACAGCCAGCAAATTTGCCGGAGAGGCCGGTCCAGCCATAGGGCGGAGTGGAGGCGGTTTTGGAAGGTTTGTTGTTGGTGTTTTTAAGTTTATCGTGTTCTTTGTTTTGGCTGTGATTGCCATAGCAATGGTTGCAGGACTGGTGGGATTGTTTGCTGGCTTCAACATGCTGTTGCCCCTCAAGGATTTTGCGGTGAACAGCGCTCAGATCCAGACATATGCCTGGGCAACCCTCATTCTCTTTGTTGCTGTTCCCATCGTTGCATTGGTGCAATGGTTGGTCAGAAGGATCGCAGGATCAAAATTCAAGAGCCCATACATCGCATTGACCTTTGGCATACTCTGGGCACTCGGTTGGGTTTCACTGGTCATGCTCGTGGCTACTGTGTCAAAAGAATTCAAACGCCCGGGTCAACTCACCTCTGCAATTGGCATTGTTCAACCATCTTCAGGGAAACTGAAAGTGGAATTCAAGGATGCCGAAGGGCAGTACTATCCCCTGGATTTGGATTGGAACGACAATGATGACCAGGATCGTCGCAGGTCATCCGATGTGATGCTTTCCGTGAATGAAGACAGTGTATTGCTCAGGAACATCCGTGTCAAGCTGGAGAAAAGCCGCGACGACAGTTTCCATGTTACGCTCATCAAGCGTGCAAGGTCTTCTTCGCCCAGGAATGCTGAAATCATTGCTGAGCAAATATCCTATGCAGTTGAGCAGTACGACAGTATCCTTCGTATTCCGATTGCCTTTCCTATCACCACCCAAAATAAGTTTCACAACCAGCAGGTGATTGTGCAAATTGAAGTACCCGTAGGCAAGGAAATATATGTGGACGGAAAGGCCAATACCCTGAATTGGTATTCTGTTAAAGGGGGTGCAAACGGTTTGTCCATCAATGTGGACGATGAGGATGATAATTTCTGGAGAAGCGGTGTTTGGTACATCATGAAAGAAACGGGTATCGAGAAGAAATTCAAGGATGAAGAGGATTCAGATAAGGGTGAATTGATGGACAGGATCCAGAAAATGAAAGAAGAAATTGAAGAAGAAAACAAGAAGATCGAGGAGATGGAAATAAATATCAAAGATGGCGATACCACCATCAAGGTCAATACCACGGCCATGGCAGATGGGGAAGAAGATCCCGCTGCTGGTGCTTCCTCCAATTCTAGAAGATTATTCTTCGGAGCCATGAATTTGTTGAAGATGGGGAGATAAACAAAAATTTCGGTTAAAAAACACCAGGAAAAAGACTAAAACACTGATTTCAGTCAGTAGTGTATTGCTAGATTTATGAATCGTTTTAATGGTCGAAATATTTCGAGTTAAAAACGGAAAAATTTCATAAATTTATGACAGAATTAATGATCATGCCTGTTGCAAGGGATAGCAAAAAAATCAATCAAGCGCTGAAAAGACTGCGAACCCTTGGCTTGAACGATGCGCACCAATTGCTCGAACGGGCCAGAAAGGGAGCCGACACTGCCATATTTTATGATCTTGCCCTGGTAGGCAATCTGACAGAAAATTTGCTTGCCGGCATCATCAACATTTCGGCCAGAACCATGCTGAATTATGCACAGCAAGGCAAAAAACTCGAACCTGCACAAAGCGAACATTTGCTGAAGCTTGTTCAGTTATATGACCTCGGCATCGCCGCATTTGGCACAGTTGATGAATTGAATATCTGGCTGAACAAGAAATGCTGGAACGCAAAAGATGCGCCCATGGATTGGCTGATCACTCCCGGAGGGGTTGATATGGTCAAGGCTCAAATTGAACAGCTGATGGAAGGATATCCTGTTTAACCTGACCCGCATGATTGTTTTCCGTATCGTTCACAAGTCATTCAGCCAATCGCTTGTCCCATCTGGCCAACCGGGTCGGTGGAACAAGTCTGGGCAAAAAGTAATTTATGCAGCAGAATCAATCGCCCTGGCTTTCCTGGAGTCAATGATAAGGCGACAGGGCGTTGGTTTCAATGAAGATTTCAAGATCATGTTCCTTGAAATCCCCCCGAACGTATACATCACAACCATCGATCCTGTCTCGCTCAGCCCTGGCTGGGACGATATCAGAAATCATGTTGTTTCCCGGGAACGCGCATCATCCTGGTATCTTTCCTTACAATCTCCAGTGCTTAGGGTTCCTTCAGTTGTGCTACCCCACTCATTCAACTTCGTCATCAATACAGAACACAAGGATTTCAAAAAAATCAAGATCATCGACATAACGCCATTGGTTCCCGACCCAAGAATTGAAATTATTTTATCCGCCAGGAATTAAATCCTTCTGCCATTGAACAGGAGGTTGAAAGTATACAGTCCCAGGCCAGAAGATCATTGGGTCTTGTGGCTCGTCTTTTAATCGCTTATCTTTGCCCCCATGAAATCAACCCCCTTCACCCATCTCCATCAGGCACTTGGCGCTAAAATGGCCGAGTTTGCAGGCTACAACATGCCCATATCCTATACCGGTATCAATGATGAGCACCAGGCCGTGCGCAACAATGTTGGTGTATTTGATGTAAGCCACATGGGTGAATTCATCCTGAAAGGTGAGAATGCTTTGGCCCTGATCCAACAGATCAGCTCCAACGATGCATCCAAGTTAACAAACGGGCAGGCGCAGTACAGCTGCATCCTCAACCAGAACGGGGGCATTGTGGATGATATGCTGGTAT
>Ga0214921_10003480_pt1 | contig 24018 bp, 23 predicted proteins | sample LL1505_MetaG_FD_177992 | JGI IMG/M metagenome (GOLD analysis project Ga0214921, IMG submission 177992) | Freshwater microbial communities from Lake Lanier, Atlanta, Georgia, United States - LL-1505 | ecosystem: Environmental > Aquatic > Freshwater > Lake | place: USA: Georgia | collected...
AACCGTTTGAGCCGTGCACGTTTCAGGTGGCCCCACCGAACTCTGCGTGGCCGAACTTCTCGAGGCCCCAAAGACCAACAGGGATGTCGCACAGATCGCGGCTAGAACGAATCGAAGTTTCTGCATACCTCAGTTGACCACGCCAGACGTAGAGTGGCCATGCATCTAACAACGAGGGGGAATCTTGCTGATTCTTACTACCAACGACGCACCGGGCTACAGGATTACCGAGTTGATGGGTGAAGTCTCGGGACTCTCCATCCTTACCCAGCGGTTAACGCCGTCCGGTATGACCAAAATGTTGATGAAGGCACGCGAAGGAGCTCTGGAGCAACTCTCCGAAAATGCTCGTCAGGCTGGCGCCAATGCCGTTATCGCCATGCGGTTCGACTCCAACGAGTTGGGCGGTGCCTACCTAGAGATCCTCGCCTACGGCACTGCTGTGGTTATTGAACCGCTGAACTAGTCAGTCGTCGTCTCTTCGGCGACCAATTCATCGATACGGGCCCGCCACGAAATGCTCTCGGTGGAGATGCCTTCATCGTGCATCGTGTCACGCTCGCTGCGGAGCCGTCGTGCCACGGCGGCGAGATTCTTCGGCAGCGCGGACCGCACGAGATCGCGAACATACTGTGCCAACGCCGGCGCCGAGCCCTCCGTGGAGACTGAGACGATGACGGGACCGTCACGATGGACGGCCGTGAAGTAGAAGTCGCAGCGTGAGGGATCATCAACTACGTTGAGCCAGATTCCGCGAGCCTTAGCTTCTTCGACGACCTGATCATTCACTGATCCAACCCCGGTGGCCGAAATCACGAGCTGGAATCCCTCGAGGTCACCTGGCTGATAGGGGCGAAGTAACAGAGTGACCGAGTCGGGTACCGGCTCTAAGACTTCCGTCGTGATTACCGTGATGTCTGCTCCGGCGGCAACCAACAGGCCAATCTTGCTGCCGGCCACACGGCCCGCTCCAAGAACAAGGACGCGCTTGCCGGTGAGATTGAAGGCGAGCGGCAGCACTACCAGGCCGCCGTGGCCAACTCTGTAGTGATGTCGTTGAGCGACATGGCCGCGACGGCGCCAATCACGATGATGGCCGGATTGGCAATTTCGGTTGAGCCAAGCCGTTGCAAGGTAGTGCGTACCGTGCGCTGCGAGGAGGTGTAGGCCCGCTCAATAACGGCCACCGGTGTGTCTGGCGTCAAACCCCCAACGACGAGCTGTCGGGCAATCTCCGCCCGGTGAGCGACACCCATCAAGACCACCAGGGTGAGTTCGGGATTGGCCAAGTGGACAAAGGAATTGCACTCGCCATCGATGAGGTGGCCGGTCACTATCGTCACACCCCGCGAGATGCCCCGGTGGGTGACGGGAATACCGGCGGCCAGTGGGCCGCTGAGCGATGACGAGAGTCCCGGAATAATTTCAAAGTCGATACCGGCACTGGTGAGAGCGAGCGCCTCTTCCCCACCTCGACCAAAGACGAAGGGGTCGCCACCCTTGAGGCGGACCACGCGGCGGCCCGAGCGACCAAGTTCAATCAGCAACTCATTGGTCGCCTCTTGACTGGAAGACTGCCCCGGCGTCTTGCCAACGTCGTAACGATCAGCCAGTGGCGAGATGAGATCGAGGACCGAACGATCGACGAGGCGGTCAAAGACAACGACTTCGGCGGCCGCGATGGCGCGAGCGGCCCGGACCGTGAGAAGATCGGCCTCACCGGGACCGGCGCCTACCAGTTGGACGGTCACTTGACACTCCAACGATTCGCAAAGTCACCAAATGATTCGTCGGGGGCTCCATCGCTCTGCCACGCGTCAAAGAGTGGTGCGACGGCGTCGGCCAAGTCGGCCAACTTAACCTTCTCTTGAAACAACGTGGCCAGTCGGTCGCCCTGACGGGAACCACCGACGTAGATGTCGTAGGTCGACTTCGTACGACCCACGATGCCGATTTCAGCGACGGCTGGACGGGCACAACCGTTTGGGCATCCCGTCATGCGAAGCGCCACCGGACGTCGCTCTAAGCCCCGACTCGAGAGAGCCGATTCAAACTGGGTAACAACGGAACCGAGCACTCGCTCAGACTCGGTCAACGCCTGACCACAGGTTGGTAGGGCGGGACAGGCCAGCGCGGTGCGCTCAATCGAACCGAGTTGCTCGGCCTCGCGCACCGAGGCATCACGAAGGAGTTGATCGACAAAAGGGCGCTCGTCAGCACTGACACCGTCAATGATGATGTCCTGCTGGGGTGTGAGAAAGAATTTGACGGGCAGCGCTTGGGCGATTTTCCGCAGGGCGCTCCGGGTTTGGCTCGTCTCGTCGTCACGGATGCGACCGGCGGCCACGCGAACGCCCACGCGCCACGTTCCGTCATCGTGCCCGTGCCACCCGAGGTGGTCACTGCGGTCATAGTTCGCTGGCAGCGGCAGTGCCTCGGCCAACTCGTAGCCGAGGCGGGCGTGAATCTCGCCTCGGAAGGCCTCGAGGCCGGCATCGGCAAGCACGTACTTGAGGCGGGCTCGCTTCCGGTCGGTGCGGTCACCCAAATCCTTGTAGGCATCAACGACGGCGGCGATGACCTCTTCAACATTGGCGCGAGGAACAAAGCCCAGCACCTCACCGAGACGTGCGAAGGTGTGCTCGTGGGCGTAGTTGCGGCCCAGTCCACCAACGATGAAGGTGAAACCCTCCCCAAGGGTGGGGTGCGTTCCAGGAATCAAGCCGAGGTCCTGCGCGAAAACATCGACGCAGTTCTCATTGGGGTGCGCGATGGCAATCTTGAACTTACGAGGGAGGTACGTGTCTCCGTAGAAGGAGTGTTCGTTGACTACTTCACGACTCGCAGCTCGCTGACCATCCACGAATATCTCCCAGTGGGCTGTGGTCGTGGGGCGAAACCTCTCGGCGATGGCGTTGGCGACGTCGACGATATAGGGATCGGCTTCGGGAATTTGTAGATCGGGGCACATGACGACGTTACGTACAACGTCTCCGCAACCACCGAAGGAGGTCATCAACACTTCGTCCAGCTGGCGAGCCAGCGGCTGAAGGCCGCTCTTGATAGTGCCGTGATACTGAATCGCTTGGCGCGTGGTGAGACGAATCGTGCCGTCGGCCACCGTGTCCGAAGCAGTGTCAAGGGCCAACCACTGCGCACTCGTAAGAAAGCCACCTGGCACAACGACGCGCGTCATGAAAATGTGCTCAAGCTCTTCGCCGGCCAAGCTTCGCTCGCGACGGACATCGCGATTGTCCTGAGCGTAGACGCCGTGAAATTTCAGGAGCTGCTCGGAGTCACCATCAAACTTCGGGCTGGCATTGCCCATCTCTTCGAGCAGGGAGCCGCGCAGGTAGTCGCTGGCGCGCTTCGCGACTTCTACAGATGTCTCTTGTTTTACAGACTCATCCACGGGACAGCCTCCTTAATTGCAACATACCTTACTGAATTAGTCATCTATTCATATCTTCACCCTTTTATCAGGATTTATAGACCTTTCAGCGGGGTTGCGGTCTGTTGCAATTTCGTGACAACCGAGGATTTTGTGGCTGGCAACTTTTCAATCCCTACTACTTTCATAGGGATTCTTGAGGAGGGTCGATGACGTCGACAACGTGGACTGCAAGCCCAATCACCGGCGCCTTCGGGGCCGAACTTTCGGGCCAGTATCTGCGAGATGTGACCGACGCTCGCGAGATTCACGATCTCCTCGCTGAACACCTCGTCTTGGCCTTTCGGGGTCAGCACCTCACCCACGCCGAACACTCGCGACTCGCCCACCTAATGGGTGAACCCACGCCGGCCCACCCCGTCGTTCCAGGCCACCCCGACTATCCCGAAATGCTCATCCTCGACGCGGCCCAGGGGGGAAAGAACGCCATGTGGCATACCGATGTCACGTTCATCGAAAACCCACCCCAGATGTCCATTCTCGTCGCTGACGCCGTGCCACCCTTCGCCGGCGACACCTTGTGGTCCGATACGCGAACCGCCTACGCCAAACTGAATCCGGTCCTTCGTGAAGCGGTCCGAGAACTCGAAGCCGTACACCGCATTGCGCCCCTCGCTTACTGGGGCGAGCCGTTTGACTCGGCCCTCACGCGCGACGACGCTGACTATCTCTACGAACTGGCCAAGAAGCAGCCACCCGTCATTCACCCCGTTGTGCGAATCCACCCCAAGACCGGACGTCCGAACCTCTTTGTCAACCCCGGCTTCACGTCTCACCTCGTGGGCTGTTCGAGGATTGAAAGCGAACACTTGCTGCGACTCCTCTATGCCCACCAGGTGCAGCCGGAGTTCACGCTCCGCCACCGATGGCAGCTTGGCGACGTCCTCATGTGGGACAACCAGGCCACGATGCACTACGCCACCGACGACTACGAGAACGTTGATCGTCGCATGCGACGTATCACCTTGCGCGGCACACGTCCCGTGGGACCGTCAGGTATTGAGAGTCGTGTGGCTAACGACCCATTGATTGCGGTTCGCTAAGCCTCTTGGCTTTTGGCGAGCGCCACACCGGCGTACAGCGCAATGCCGGCCGCCATTCCCGACTCGTTAATAGTCATCCGGTTCGAGTGGTTGGGCGCTGCCTCAAAAAAGTTGACGCCATCAGGGCAAACACCAAGGAAGAGCATGGCTCCAGGCACTTGCTCGAGGACGTAGCTGAAGTCTTCTGCTCCCATCACTGGCGTCGGCATCTCAATGGCGAATCCACTACCGAGCAGACCCGTGGCAACGTCTCTAGACCACTGAGCCACGGAGGCATCGTTCACCGTTACGGGGTAGCCGAGTCGCACGTTGAATTCTGCCGTCGTTCCGTGAGCTGCGGCAATCCCATGCGTCAATCGCTCCAACTCATTACGAACAAGTTCGCGTGTGAAGGCCGAAACGGTTCGGATGGTGCCGTGTATTTGCGCTCGTTCGGGGATTACGTTGCTGGTCGTTCCAGCCGTCACGTGTGCAATGGTGACCACGGCGGGATCGAAGGCATTGATCTTGCGTGTCACCATCGATTGAATAGCCATGACCAACTCGCAGGCCACCGGAATCGGATCTAGTGCCACATGGGGCTGTGACGCGTGTCCGCCCCGTCCCACAATGTCAATAGTGACCTCATCCGAGGACGCCATGATGGTTCCTCCACGGGTACCAATCATCTTGTTGGGCAAAGAAGGCGTGACATGGATGGCTACCGCAAGATCGGGCTTGCCGGCCACATCCAGGATGCCTTCGTTGATCATGATTTCGGCACCACCGTGGCCCTCTTCACCGGGCTGAAACATAAATACCACGCGGCCTTTGAGGTCATCCTTGCGGGCGACGAGCAACTTGGCCGCATAGGCCAACATGGCCGTGTGCGAATCGTGACCGCAGGCGTGCATCGCACCATCGACGACGCTCTTGAATGGCTCCGTCGTGTCTTCCGGCATTGGGAGTGCGTCCATGTCCCCGCGGAGCAAGACGGTAGGCCCAGGGCGACCGGTCTCGAGAACGGCAATAACGCTGCTCAGAGCTTCGCCGGTTGTTACCGTGAGCCCCAACCCCTCGAGAGCCTCAAGGACCTTGGCTTGTGTGCGAGGCAGATCATTGCCTAGTTCGGGGTGTTGATGTAGGTCGCGACGCATCGCAATCGCACCGGGGAGGAGCTCCTCCGCGTCGGCCAAAAGTCCAGTGAATATATCCATGGGTCAAGTGTACGAACCGTTGTTGTTGTGCGCTAGGAACACCACAACTTGGTTGGTTAAGGTTGGATTGTGCAACCCCTTCACGGCTCCTCGCCCACGGCGCAGTACCCATGAATCATCAGGGCCTCTTCAGGGTGCAGTGGCTCGACGAGCAGCGTGACGTCAGCTATTGGAGCCGGTTGTGATACACCAGCCCAGCCGGCCGCAGCGGCGGCGTGAACTCCCCAAGCATCTCTTGATCGCCATCGCGGTGTCACTCAGCACCATTACTCCCGTAGCGGCGTACGCGGCCACGATCAAGCCATCGCTCGTTCAGATTGAAAAGTATGTCGGCAATTCGCTAACAGCCCCGAAGCAAAGTGGACTATTGACAACAGTGCCCATGCTCCCGCAACTGACTGCTGACGACTCCACGCTGATGCCACACCGGCTCGGCTGCTGGAGCAACGCCGTAACCCAGAACTTGGCTCGAAACCCTTCGGTGGAGTGCGCCTATGGCGACACCAGAGCCTCCAAGGTCGTACTTTTGACCGGCGACTCTCTCGCCGGCATGTGGCTGCCAACCTTTGACGCCATCGGGAAGGCCAACCGCTGGCGAATTGTGTTCTTGGGTATGCGCGGTTGTGCGCCGTGGGGAAGCCCCAACGATCCAGAATTCATTCTGTACGGCACAATCACGGCGCGCACCTGTAGCAAATTCTCGGCCGCCGTAGTGAAGTGGGCCATGCGCCACCATCCAGACGCAATATTCATGGCTGGTCGGGCCTACCCCAAGGGCCGCGATTTTGACAAGACGCCAGCGGTGGGACCCTTCAAGGTGGCACTCGGCCAGTCGATGAAAGCATTTCGCCCGAGCGGAGCGAAGTTGTTCATTATGGGACCGACCCCGCGCTACGCCTACGGCTCTGTCGGTGTCGAGGCGAAAGACTGCATCTTGGGCGTACGCCCCATGAAGGCCTGCCTGCTCAAGCCCTCCAAGGTGATTCCTCAGACCGAGTTGCAAGTCGAGCAGTACTACCACGACGCTGGCCGCATCACCATGATTGACGTGCAGCCACTGTTTTGTACCGTGAAAGCTTGCACAGTGTTTGTCGATGACGGCAAGAAGAAGCATCTCGTCTTCTTCGATAGTGTGCACATCAACCGCTACTACGCCACCTGGATTTCCAGGGCCGTCGGCGAGCTCATCGGTTCGCTCTGACCGAAATACAAAGACAATTGGTAGGGCTGGTGGGGATCGAACCCACGACCAAGGGATTATGAGTCCCGCGCTCTAACCACTGAGCTACAGCCCCAAGACTTCGTGCTCCTGGAAACAACACCAACACCCTAGTTTCCAAACTTCGCGTGCTTCCAGAACCTCACTTCAAGGGGAGCAGCACATTCGATGTCGATTGATCTCGCTCGGCCGTCATGTGGAGCCATGTCATGTCAACAAAAGAGTCATACGTATCGGGCCCCAACACCGGCGTGAGCGAGTACGGCGATGATTACGGCAACGGCGCGCAAGCCCTGAATGTCTGAGCGATGAGTGAGAGGAGCCACCACCTGCGGAAGGACTATTGGCTCCGAACTCACCTCTCGAACGTACTGCCTCGTCCACTGCGCCACTTGGCCGGTAGTCAGCGGCATGCGCGCCGGCCTTCACCGACCAACCCAACGAGGGTTGATTGGGGCTGTCGAGAGATTAATGGCTCCCAGAGCAGGACTCGAACCTGCAACCTAGCGGTTAACAGCCGCTTGCTCTGCCAATTGAGCTATCTGGGAATAAGCGTTTTTAAGTGTAGCAGTCACGCTCGCTGACACTTTTTGGTCAGGCCAGCGGCTCCTCCAATGAAGCGAGCCAGAGTCGCAGGTCCTCTTCAATCTCAATCTGCTGAGGACTGCCGAGTAGGTCGAGTCGGTGGCGTACATCTCTAATTACTGAGAGGCCCGATTCAGCCGTAATCGATCCGTCGCGGATTTGCCGGTTGATGTCGTTCAATCCCTCCTGCCCTGCATTACGAAGTAACTGAGCCACTAGCTCATCGATAGCGCTCTCTTCGGCGCTAGGGGTGAGATTCGAAACAGATGTGTCTTCTACGGAGAGCATGGTCAACAACATCGCCGGCCACTCCTCGCCGCGTCGCTCGAGGTCATCAATGACCCGCACGAGTAACTCACCAGACTCCAGCGCCTCAAAGGCCGAGCGCTGGATTGAATCGAGGAACATGGATGATGTCAACCGGCCGCCGATGAGGTCGGGGTCGCGCAAGAGACGACGCAGTGCTTCGATACCGGGTCGATAGGCCATGAAGTCTGGGGCACGCTCGGGAGCTGTCGCTGTCGCCGCGGCGTCCTGAAGTTCCTCGCGGACCGGACCGGAACGTCGGGCCGCTACAACTTTGGGGCGCAACGCGTCGATTTCCACGCGACACTTGTCAGCAACTTCTTGCAGATATTGATCTCGCACGAGGTCGCTGGGGTGCTCGGCAATCACGGCCACCGCAGCCTGGGCCACGCGAGCTCGATTTTCCGGTGTGTCAAACTTGCCAGCGTCCATTACGCGACGAAGACGGAACTGCAAAAAGGGTTCGGCCTGCTCTAACGCGAGCCGTAATGCCTCCGGATCCTTCTCGGCCAATTCGGCGGGGTCCATACCTTTCGGAAAGGAGGCCACAGCCACTTCGGCATCAAACTGCTGCTCCCATTGGTAAACGGAGGCGGCCGCGTTCTGACCCGCGCTGTCACCGTCATAGGCGAGGACAATCCGATTGGCGAAGTTACGCATCGTGCGGAAGTGGTCCTCGCTGAGAGCGGTTCCACAGGTCGCAACTGCCCGGGGGATACCGGCACGGAAAAAAGCGATTACGTCGGTGTAGCCCTCACAGACCACAATCTCACTCTTCTTCACCACTTCGGCCTTGGCCCAGTTGAGCGCGTAGAGAGTGCGACGCTTCGAATAGATCGGGGTCTCGGGCGAGTTCTTGTACTTGGCTTCTGACACGGGAGGGCCTCCCGGTTGCGGTGGCATGACTCGCCCACCAACGGCGATGGCGTGACCCGATGAGTCAAAGATTGGAAAGATTATGCGCGCCCGTAGGGCGTCCTGTTTGCGACCTCGCTTATTGACAAAACCGAGACCGGTACCTTCGAGGTCCTTAGGCGAAAGATCGAGTGCGCGACAGAGCGAGTCCCAGTCATCGGGCGCCCAACCCAACTTGAATTGGCGAACCGTCTCTCCGTCGTAACCGCGTGAACGCAGATAGTTACGTGCGGCACCGGCTTCGGGCGTTTCGAGGAGCTGCTGGTGGTACCAAGCGACGGCACGTTCCATCACGTCTAGGAACTGTTTGCGCTGTTGACGAACGGCACCCGAACCCTCGTCATGTTGGAGTTCTATCCCCGCACGACCCGCGAGATACTCCACGGCCTCAATGAAGTCGAGATGTTGGGTTTCGCGCACGAAGGTGATTGCATCACCCTTGGCGTGACAGCCAAAGCAGTAGTAAATACCGTCAGCTGCGTTCACTGAGAATGAAGGTGAACGTTCGGTGTGGAAGGGACAAAGTCCACTCCAGCGCGTTCCGGCCCGCTTCAATGCGGTCCGCTCGGAGATTATGGCCACGATGTCCGTGCCGGTTCGCACCCGCTCGATTTCTCCGTCCGCTAAACCCACGCCTGAAGGGTAGTAGGGCCATTGGACCCCAGCCTAAATTTTTGACTCACCCATTAGGATGACCCTTCTATGACGCAACTTGCTATCCAGGCGCGCGACATTGTCCGCACCTTCCGCAACGGAGAAGTACGGGCTCTTGACGGCGTTTCCCTCAATGTTCCGGTGGGCCAGGTCTTCGGACTGCTCGGCCCGAACGGTTCCGGCAAGACCACCATGGTCCGTATTTTGGCCACCATCCTCTCCCCCGACTCCGGCTCAGCCACCGTCGACGGAAAAGATGTCGTGAAGCAGGCTGATGCCGTGCGCCGCTCCATTGGCCTCGCCGGCCAGTACGCCACGGTGGACGAGAACCTGACCGGGTTTGAGAACATCCGCATGGTGGCTCGCCTCAACCACATGGACAAGGCCAGCGCGACAGCCCGTGCCCACGAACTTCTCGCGCAGTTCTCCCTGACCGATGCAGCCAACCGCACGGCCAAGACCTACTCCGGCGGTATGCGTCGCCGCCTCGACCTCGCCGCCGCCCTCGTGGCGAAGCCACCCGTGCTCTTCCTCGATGAGCCCACAACGGGGCTCGACCCTCAGAGTCGTCAAGACCTCTGGGAAATCATCGAAGGCCTCGTCGCCACCGGTGTCACGGTCCTTCTCACCACCCAGTACCTCGAAGAGGCTGATCGACTCGCTACACAGCTAGTCGTGCTCGACAAGGGCAAGATCATCGCGGAAGGCACACCGGCCTCACTTAAGGCGCAATTGGGTACAACAGTCGTCGCCGTAACGTTCGAGAATTCGCAGGCCGCCCACGAGCACCTCGGACTCATTCGCGACCTCACTGCCAATGAACCCAATGTCGATGGTGCCATCGTGCAGTTGACGGTCAACTCGGGTCCACAAGTGGCCGCTGAAGTTATTCGTCGGCTTGACACTGCGGGTGTACTCGTCGCTGGTCTCGCCTTGCGTGAACCCAGCCTGGATGACGTCTTCTTGAATTTGACGGGCCACAAGGCCGAGGATGCGGTCGCCGTACCCACCGAAGAACCCGCCACCCGAAAGAAGGGCCGCCGATGAGCACTCCCACCCAATCAACTCTCTCGCGTCTTCGTTGGGCGGCCAGCGACGTCGCCACAATGGCTCAGCGCAACTTGATGGCCGTTGTTCGCATCCCATCGGCCCTGGTCTTCGTGATCATCCAGCCCGTGATGTTTGTTCTCTTGTTCCGCTACGTCTTTGGTGGAGCCATCACTGCACCAGGTACGTCGTACGTGAACTTTTTGATCCCCGGCATCTTGGTCCAGACCACGGTCTTCGGGGCCGTCGGTACGGCAATCGGTTTGGCCGAGGATTTGCAGCGTGGCTTGATTGAGCGCTTCCGCGCGCTTCCCATGGCCCGCATGGCCGTCTTGGGTGGGCGCACCATCGCCGACCTCGCTCGCAACATTCTGATCTTGGTTGTGATCACCATTGTCGGCTTTGGGGTGGGCTTCCGTCCTGAGGGCGGCGTTGTGGCGTACCTGCAGGCCAGCTTTGTCATGCTTTTCTTCTCGTACTGCGTCTCGTGGGGCTTTGCTTACATTGGCCTCGCCGCTCCGAACTCCGAGACGGCTCAAGCCATGACCTTCCCACTGGTCTTCCCGATCACGTTTGCCTCCAGCATCTTCGTGCCAGTCCAGACGATGCCGGGCTGGCTCCAGGTCTTCGCTCGTAATCAGCCGGTCTCTCAGGCGGCCGAGTCGGTGCGCGGACTGATGCTGGGTGTGCCACACGGCAACTCCACGTGGATCACGATGGCCTGGGCTCTCTTGGCTCTCGTCACCTTGGCACCTCTGGCGACTCGTCGGTACCGTCGAGCTGCGTAGAACGTGACGCTCCCGGAGCCGCAACTCTCCAAGGATCAGCTCCAGGAGATTCTCACTCTGTCGTTTGGCGAAGGGGTGCCCATCGTTGACGCCGTAACGGACAATGGGGTCATTGTTCGATATCAGGTCAATGAGCGTCACTCGCGCCCGGGGGGCACGCTCAGTGGCCCCACCATGATGATGCTGGCCGATACGGCCGCGTGGGTCGCCATCATGTCTCGTGTCGGCCCCGAACTCCTAGCCGTAACGACCAGCTTGACGATTAACTTCCTGCGCAAGCCCGCCGTCAGCGACCTGATAGCTGAGGCCTCACTCGACAAACTCGGTCGAAAGCTGGGCGTGGTTTCGGTACGGCTCTATTCGGAGGGCACCCGAGATCTCGTGGCTACTTCGTCGGTCACGTACGCCCGGCCGTCGTAGCCTGACAATTTTTCTGGACTATCGGTATAGTTTTGGGCGTGTCCGCAACTTCTCGTTTTAATCTGAAGACCTTTTCCCGTCTCGCTTTGGGCATCATTGCTTTTGAGCTGGCGGTTATCTTGCCCATCACCATTGCCATGGGTAGCGACAACGTCGTGTCTCGCGGTCTGACTACCGCTCCAACGAAGCCACTGCCTACCACTCAGATTGTGCACCTCGGCATTGAACCGATGGAGGTCTCTAACGTCGACCTCGGTCACGGAACCTGGGAGATGAGCTTCTACGTCTGGTGGCGCTGGAAGGGTCCAATCGACCCCGTGGAGTCGACCTACATGACCAACGCCACCGGGGCAACTACGAACACCGTCATCAACTATTCATTCTTAAATGACAACAAACACCAAGAGCCCATCTTGCTCAAAGATGGCTTCTGGTACCAGCAGGCCTTCATGTCCATGGGCTTCTCCGACGCCTTCCCCCTTGAGCGCTACCCCCTAGACCAACAGCATCTCCAAGTGCGTGTCGAAAACACGACCTACGACAATGAGCAGCTGGCCTACGTTGTCGATCATCACGTGAGTGAAGGCAACGATATTGTCGTGCCGGGCTGGAAAGCTCAGGACATCAAGTACCAGGAGTACATGCACCACTACGGAACGGACTTCGGCTACACCGATCGTGGTCCGTCATTTCAGGACTATTCACTCATCACTTTTGACATCGTTATTGAGCGACCCACGTCACACTTCCTCGGTCGATTGATGTTGCCGCTCATTGTTGTCCTACTGGCCGCTGTCACCTCGCTCTTCTTGAAGGCTGGCAACTTCGATACGAGGCTGGCCTTGACGGGCACGGGCCTCTTGACACTGATCTTCCTGCAACAGGGCTACTCGGGTGAACTACCGAACCCCGTTCCCGTCGTGCTGATGGACAAGATCTACGCCCTGGCCTACCTCGCGGTACTCGTCACATTCTTCCGCGTTATCTGGACCACTGATCGAGTGCATCGCAAGCAGGATGAGGAAGAACTGTTCGTGCAGTCCGACCGTCGACTGGCCTACGTGATTGGGGCCAGCTTCATCATCGGCTGCACCCTCTTTATCGCGTTATAAGCCTTACGGCCCAACCTTCCAATACCGGATTTCTCCGGATGAACGTGTCTGCGGTGGGCCGAAGGCGTCTGTCAAATACTCCACGACAAGGTCAGTCTCGATTCCAAATGGCGTGACGATGATGGTCGAAATCTTGTAGCGGCGCACGTATTCGCGGAAGGCATCGGCCGTCGCCTCGTTACGTGGTGGCATCTGATGATTGAGGCCCGGCAGAACACCAAAATCAGTATCGGCCATACTCGCACCACTCGAAATACCCCAAAGCGCTCGCATGAAGATTGTGGAGACTTCCCATGGTTCATTCATGGTGATGCCCTGATTGTGCCCCTTTTCGTCACCCACGATGGCTTGGCCGCCGACGATTTTAAATCGCATCGCCGTATCGGCCTGAATCAACATCGCGTGATTGAAATGGGGGTTGGGGTAAGGGTAAAAGAGGACATGGCTCTCAGGCGCGACCACGGAGCGGAATTCAGAAGAGCGAAACCACGAAGAGATCGCTGTGGATTCTGTGGTGAAACGGGTCGCCGGAACGAAGCACCACGCCTCGACGAAGACGAAAAGCCCGGCCGTGACTAGTAAAAGAGCTCGACGGCCTTCAGTTGACCGGCCAATCGACTGGCGCCACCGGTCCACCAGCGCTCCCGTACTGAATGCGGTGATGAGGAAGACAAAGAGCATGTAGCGCGGCGGAATAATGGCCGAGAGCAGTGGCACATGCGCCGTCCACGCAAAGGGTGTGGGAATTGCGGTGTCATGACCGTTGACCCAAAAAGTACTGCCAAGTGCCAACGTGCTGAACAGGAGAAAGAGAACTACGGCAATGCGCGTCACGACGAGAGAGCGGTAGCGCCACGCACCACAAACCAACAAGAGGAGGAGGGGAAGGCCAATATAGAAACTTCGTTCGAAGGGCGCGCCCAGTAGTGGATCGGTTGGGAAGCGACTCAAGTTCGCGATGGGTCGGTACCAGGCATTGGGCTGGATGAACTCTAGGAGGTCGCCGTGGTGCGACAAAGTCCAGTGGTGCGGATTACCTCGAACGGCCCACGGGCCGAAGAAACTTATAAGCACAGGAACGAGGCCCAGCGATCCAGCCGTGAACACAAGCGGAAGAAACGCCCGTCGCAAGCCCGCTACAGCAACCCGCCGCTGTTCGGATGAGACAAACAGTGCAGCGACCAAGAGAGCCAAGCCACCCACGAAGAGCATCATGACCACCCGTTCAGCGGAGATCAGAAGATCGGCCGCCAGCAGAACGCCAAGACCCACGGCAAGCTTTCGCACTGGTCCGTCTTGAACGACAATCCGCCAGAGCAGCCAAAAGAACAGTGGTGGCACGGGTGCAAACGTCAAGAAGAGGTGGGCCTGCCCCTGAGAAATGAAGTAGCTCGAGAAGCCGTAGAGCAGCCCAGCAACGAAGGCGGCCCATTGAGACATGCTCAGTTTGCGAGCGACAAAGTAGGCCGCGGTTGCGCTGACACCTAGCGACAACGGCATGAGGAGGTTGTACGTCGCAATCGGGCCGAACATCCAAGTGACTGGGGCGAACAGAACACCGAGTAGCGGCATCGAAGTGTTCGACAACATGTTGATGCCGTAGGGAACGTCAAGAGACGAAGTCCAGAAGGGATTGCTTGCACTCTGCAATGCGTGGGCCGGCCACGCCAGAAACCAGACTTGCTGAGCGTTGTCCCCGGTCGCAGAGTAATTAATCCGGCTGCGATTTAAAAGCCCGAGCTTGCTATAGAGGGCAAAGGAGTAGGCGAAGTACGCCGTGACGACAGCCACAGTACCGAAAGAGTCTCGCCACGATCGACCCTTTAGAAAAGTTTTCGTGACGTGACGCACGCCACATTGTGTCACTTAAATCAAGCGATTAGTAATCACCCCGAGTAATTCTGCAATTGGCACGCGCACCTGCTCGGTGGTGTCGCGATCTCGCAGTGTTACGGCGTTGTCGTCTAGGGAATCAAAATCAATCGTGACACAGAATGGCGTTCCGACCTCGTCTTGGCGGCGGTAGCGCTTGCCAATCGACTGGGTGACGTCATAGTCCACCATGAAGTGATTCTGGAGCGTTGTCAGGACTTCACGCGATAGTGCCTCCAGCTCAGGCTTCTTCGAGAGTGGTAATACGGCCACTTGGTAGGGGGCGAGTCGCCAGTGGAGGCGCAACACGGTGCGCGCTTCCCCACCGACCTCGTCCTCCTCGTAGGCCGAGAGCAAGAAAGCCATCATGGCGCGGGTAGCGCCCGCGGCCGGTTCGATGACGTGGGGCGTGTAGCGCTCATTGCTCGCTTGGTCGAAGTACTCCAACTTGGTGCCACTGGCAGCCGAGTGGGCCTTCAGGTCAAAGTCGGTGCGATTGGCCACACCTTCAAGTTCACCCCAGCCCCACGGGAAGAGGAACTCAATATCGGCCGTGCCGGTCGAGTAGTGACTCAGCTCATCGGGGTCGTGGTGGCGGATTCGAATCTTGGACTTGTCGATACCCAGCGCCTGATACCAGTTGTAACGCTCTTCGATCCAGTAGTCGAACCATTTCGGTGATTCGGCCGGCGGCACGAAGTACTCCATCTCCATCTGTTCAAACTCGCGAGTTCGAAAGACAAAGTTCTGCGGCGTGATCTCATTGCGGAAGGATTTGCCCACCTGGGCGATTCCGAAGGGGGGCTTCTTGCGAGTCGTGATCTGGACATTCAGGAAGTTAGTGAACATGCCCTGAGCCGTTTCGGGGCGGAGGTAGGCCACGGCACCGTCATCTTCAATCGGCCCGGCGTGCGTCTTAAACATCAAGTTGAAGGCCCGAGCCGGCGTGAGGTCACGACTGCCACACTTCGGACAGATGCCGTCAATCTGGTCTTCCCGGAGTCGTTCGTTGCACTGCTTGCAGTCCACGAGCGGGTCGGTGAAGGTGGCCAGGTGGCCCGAAGCGGCCCAGACGGCCGGGGGCGAGAGGATGGCGGCGTCCAAGCCGACTACGTCGTCGCGGAGTTGGACCATCGAGCGCCACCAAGCGTTCTTCACGTTGCGCAGCAGGAGGACGCCGAGCGGGCCGTAGTCGTAGGTGGAGCGAAATCCCCCGTAAATTTCGGCCGAAGGGAAGACGAATCCCCGGCGCTTCGCCAAATTAATGACCTTGTCTAAGAGTTCTGGATTGGGCGTTGCTTCGACGTCGGACATGCCCTACAGGCTACCGGACGCCTCGGGCTGCTCCGAAGAACGTAACCGCAGAATTACTTGATTGGCCACGAGTCGCCCCCGTTCACTCAAGACGACGTTCGATCCCTCAATGCGGATTAAATGTGCGATCTCATCGAGAGAGGCGAAGGCCTCGACGGGAACGCCCTTGCGCGTACGCAGTGCTAGCGATTGAGCTTCGAACTCCTGGGCCGCAGGTTCGACTACTTCTTCCCCACCGCGAGGATGCGACCCTTCATTAATCATGGCAATGTAACGGTCTGGCGTGCGGACGTTCCACCACCGCAGTCCATCGACGTGCGAATGGGCCGCGGAGCCAAACCCCACGTAGTTCCCGCGATCCCAGTAGACGTGATTGTGTCGGCACTCGTGCCCGGGCTGCGCCCAGTTCGAGATCTCCTCCCACTCAAACCCGGCCCCCGCCAGCATTTCGCCGACGACGTCGTAGGCATCGGCCGAGTCGTCTTCATCGGGGTGCCGTGTGGGGTCTTGTCCCAACGGTGTAGCTGGTTCGGGAGTGAGGACATAGCAACTGATGTGTGGTGGAGGAAAGGGCAGATTGAGAATGTCGCTGACCGTGGCTCGGACGTCATCGAGTGATTCGGCGCGAGAACCGACGATGAGGTCCATATTCCAGGTCGCGAAGCCGGCCTCGTGAACAACTCGACTCACCTGTTCGTGCGCCATTGTGCCGTGACGGCGTCCCAGATCAGCCAGGACGGCCGATTGTGTCGACTGCACTCCGAAGCTCATCCGGGTGACCCCACCGGCCCGGTAGGCGCTGAGGCGTTCGATGGTGGCATCTTCGGGATTGCACTCTACGGTCACCTCAACGCCATCGGCCTTGGGCAGAGCATCAAGAATGCGGAGCAACTCTTCGGCGGGCAGACGCGACGGTGTGCCTCCGCCGAAGAAGATGGTGTCGGCCGGGGCCAAGCCATCGGCAACGGCTCGGGCAATTTCCTGCAATACGGCTTCGACGTACTCGGACATGAGGTGATCACGATCGGAGTAAGTCGCAAAGGCGCAGTAGTCACATCGGTGTGCACAAAAGGGCACATGAATGTAGATGCCGAAATCAGACATGTTTTGATGCCGCCAACTCCCGAGCGAGGGCGAAACGACGAAGCGCCTCCTCCCGTTCGGTCTTGGCGTCAATCATTGGTCGGACGTAGTCGGGAGGGGCTAAGAGGCCCTCGCCACCCCCGGGCTGGAGACACTGAGGTGCATCGACGGCAGCCAGTTCGGGTATCCAGGTCTGGACGTAGGTTCCGTCAGCGTCGAATCGCTCCGCTTGCAAGGTCGGGTTAAAGACCCGATGGTACGGAGCGGCATCAGTACCCGTACCGGCCGCCCACTGCCAACCGTGCTGGTTGGAGGCAATGTCGCCATCAATCAGCCGCCACATGAACCACTGGGCACCCCAACGCCAATCGAGGTGGAGGTGTTTCACCAAGAACGAAGCAGCCACCATGCGAACTCGATTGTGCATCCAGCCCGTCGCAAGGAGTTGCCGCATACCGGCGTCGACGAGCGGATAGCCCGTTTCGCCTCGAGCCCAACTACGGAACCTCTCCTCGGCGGCAGCGTCACGGTCCACAGGTAGGTGGCGCATCGTGGGCTGCAGTACATCGGCCACGGACTGGGGATGATTGAAAAGAACGTCGGCGTAGAACTCGCGCCAGGCAATCTCGGACAGAAAGACCCTGCGGTCTTCGCTGTCACCAATCAGCGCATCAGCGACCTGTCGGGGGTGAATCGAGCCGAATCGAAGGTGCGGGCTAAGCATCGAAGTTCCGTTGAGACCAGGGATGTTGCGATTCGTCGAATAGTCATCGACTCGGTCTCTAAAACTTTCGAGCAGGCGATGTGCTTCGGCCTCGCCCGCTGTGGTTGGTCGGGCCATCGGCAGTGCTGCAAGATCTCCGAAGTAACTGGGAACTGTTCGCCCCGCCATATCGGTGAGACCAGCGAGCGAATCACTCGACGCCTGAAACCACGTTGGATTGACGGGTGCGTCAAGTGGTCGAGCAATCTCGAAGGTGTCCCACACTCGGCGAAAGGCCGTAAAGACTTTGAAGGGCTCATTGCTCTTCGAGAAGATTGAGCCCGGCGGAACGATGTACGGCGTGCCGACCGCGTGGAACTGTGCCGAAGACAGCTCTCGACGGATGGCGTCGTCTCGCTTGATACCCAGGGGTGCAAAGTCTTGGGTCACGAAAATTTGAGTCGCCCTCGATTCGGCCATCACCGTGCGTAACACCTCGAGGGGTGAACCGTAACGAACCACAAGGTGATTCCCCATCGACTCGTTCAATGCCCGTAACGAGTCGTGGAGAAACTGGACGCGCGTCGGACCGGCCGACTTCACGATGCGCTCATCCACAATGAAGAGGGGCAGGACGCCACCCTCGCCCGCCGCTTTCAGCGCGGCGAGCAGGGCGGGGTTATCGGCCAGACGGAGATCGCGGCGAAGCCAGAAAATGACGGGTGGGTGACTCATGGACATCGGGACCTTACTGGAAGCCCTCGGGCGGCAACATCTGATTGAGAGAGCGGGCGACTTTGAGCCGTTTGCCGAAGTGCTGCTCGATTGCTTCGCTGGCTAGGCCAATGACTTCGCTCGTGCCGGGGGCGTCACTCTCGCGCAGCACGCCAGCGAGATCGCCATGGAGAAGGCGGCGTAAGAGTACGACGGCATCACGCGACACGGGTCGGCCGGAGCGACAGGCGGCGCAGAGTAGGCCCCCCACTTCGGCGTTGAAGGAAACGAGCGGATCGCCCGCACCACAGCTCACGCACTCACCGAGTTGGGGCATCGACCCATCGAGGGCCAGCATTTTAAAGAAGAAGGCTGAGGGCACCAGAAACGGGGCGAACTCCTCGTTATCGAGCGACAGCAGCGCCCGCGCCAACATCGTAAAAATTTCCTCATCGGGCACGTTGTCGGTTGGAACGGCATCGACCACCTCAACGAGGGCCAGACCGGCGGAGAGGCGGTCAAAATCCTGCCGCACCGTGGAGAAGCGATTGACGTGCTGGACTTGGCGAACTTGGTAGAGCTCCCCCTTGGACTCGGCCAGCAAGATGTCAACGTGGGCCATGACCTCGAGGCCGCTGCCTAGTTTGCTCGTCGTCTTACGAACGCCCTTGGCAATGCCACGTAATTTGCCGTGGGACTTCGTCCACAGCACCACCACGCGATCCGACTCCCCCGATTTGTACGTACGAAGCACAATCGCTTCGTCTCGAATCGTGTTCACTGTTCGTCGTTGCGCTTCCGAAATTCTTGAGGCTTGCGCTTGATACCCATGAAGTTGTTCAGCCAGTTACCGCCACCGACCAAGACGAGGAGGACAATCGGCACAGTGAGAGGGGCGATCATCCGTGAGCCTCCGTTTAGGGCAATCATCCACAGCAAGATGTAAACAAGCCCACCGAGCACGATTCCGATACGGCGCCACATCACTGTTCGACGCCTCCGAAGCGGCGATCGCGATTTTGATATTCACGCACCGCTTCGTAGAGGTGCTCGCGGCGAAAGTCGGGCCACAGCACATCGGTGAAAACCAACTCCGAATAGGCAATCTCCCAGAGCAGATAGTTCGAGATACGGAACTCACCAGAGGTGCGCACCATTAAATCGGGGTCCGGGAATTCGGGGTGATAGAGGCGGGAGCGGATGGCCTTTTCGTCGATTTTGTTAGCTGGCACTTTGTCTTCGACCAGCCTCTTAACGGCGTCAACGATTTCTGCCCGTCCGCCATAGTTAAAAGCCATGTTCAAGGTCATGACCTTGTTGTTCTTCGTTAGTTCGGCCGCTTCGTCCATGTTCTTGAGGACACGACGGGGTACGCGCCAGTCGCGACGACCACTGAAAGTGATCTTCACCCCTTCGGCGTTGAGTTCATCACGACGTCGCTTCAAGAGTGATTCGTTGAAACCCATCAAGTAGCGAACTTCGTCGACGGGACGCCGCCAGTTTTCGGTCGAGAAGGCGTAGACCGTCAATACTTCGATTCCTGCTGCGAGCGCCCCGTACGCCGCGTCGACCAGAGCCTCTTCGCCAGCGGCGTGACCCTCGGTGCGAGGCAGTCCTCGATTTTGAGCCCAGCGGCCGTTCCCATCCATCACTACCGCAACATGTCGCGGCATTCGGGTTAAGTCCAACCAAGAAGGAAGTGGTGTTGGGCGAGGATCTGGCACGAGAAAAACCTAGTGGACAAAGGACCCGAAGAACAGCGTGGTCAACCCCTAGTGTTCCCTTGTGAAAAGCTTCGATCCCGATGAGGATTTCCCGTACGTCGAATCTGACGACGAAGGGGGCATCTTTCTCGACGCCGATGTCGTGGAAGTCTCCACCGAAGCAACTCTGGAACTATTGAATTCCATAACGACGGCCCTGCCCGGTGGTGGCGAAAGCCGCGAGGGTCAGCAGCAGATGGCCGAAGCCGTGGCTACGGCCCTGACCCGCAAGCGCCACCTCATCGTTGAGGCCGGCACCGGCGTCGGCAAATCACTGGCCTACTTGACCCCTGTGGCGATCTCGGGACGTCGCGTCGTCATTGCCACGGCAACTAAGAATCTCCAAGATCAGCTCGCGGAGAAGGATGCGCCTCTCGTCGCTGCTCGCGCGCACGGACTCAGTACGGCCGTCTTGAAGGGTCGGAGTAACTACTTCTGCCTGCAAAAGGCCGAGGAGGTGGGACCCTCTGGAAATCAAGGGACCTTTGACGAAGCCGAGGAAGTGCCCACCACCATGGTGGACCAAGTGCGTCGCATTATGGACTGGGCTCAAGAGACCAAGAGCGGCGAGCGCGATGAACTGACCTTTGAGGTCGACGAACGAGCTTGGCGTACCGTCTCGGTCAATCCCCAACAGTGCATTGGGAAGGTTCAGTGCAAGTACGGCAATGAGTGTTTCGCCGAACTGGCCAAGGATCGCGCCACAGCCGCTGACGTCATCATTGTCAACACTGCGCTCTACGGTGCTCATCTGGCCACTGACGGCAACATCTTGCCGATGCACGACGTTGTTGTCTTCGATGAAGCCCACGAGGTCCAAGACATCCTGGCCCGCCTCCTGGGCACCACTATCGAACCTTCCCGCATACGAGCGACCGTCGGACTCGTTCGCATGCTCTTGCCACCGAGTCAGCGTGATGGTCTCAAGCCACTCCTCGATGCGGCCGATCGCCTGGGCGAGCACCTGGATCTGCAGATAGAACTTGGCGTCGTCGAAGGACTTTCTGACGAGACCACGCTGGAACTCGCCTCTATTGCGGCCGCCCTCAACGGCCTTCAGGACGCCATGAAGCCGTCGGGCTCGGACTCCGGAGGCGAAGTTAAGCGCATCCGCGCGAACCAAGCGGTCACCCAGCTACTCGGTGACCTCGACCGCATCCAAAAGCTCGGCGCCGATGAACTGATTTGGATTTCCCGCGAGGGAAGCGAAGCCATCATCAACTTGTCGTTGATCACCGTTGGCGAGCTGCTGCGAGACTCCCTCTGGCCCTCCGTTACGGCCATCTTCACCTCGGCCACGATTCCTGACACTTTGGCCAAGAACTTGGGCCTGCCGACCGACAATACGGACAAACTGACCGTTTCGAGTCCCTTTAATTATCCCGAGAACTCATTGCTCTACGTCGCCAAGCACTTACCGGACCGCAAGGAAGAGTTGCAGTACACCCCCGCCATGCTGGAAGAACTCGTGCACCTCATCAATGCCGCGGGCGGGCGAACCTTGGCGCTCTTCACCAACAAGAAGTACATGGAGGCCACCGCCGCCGAAGTCGCTAAGCGCATCAAGACGCCCGTGCTCGTTCAGGGATCACGGGCGAAGGCCACGTTGCTCGAGAAGTTCCGCGATGACGAGTCGGCCAGCCTCTTTGCCGTGGCCAGCTTTTGGCAGGGCGTGGATGTTCCGGGTAAGTCGCTCTCGCTGGTCACCATCGATCGACTTCCCTTTCAGCCTCCGACCGATCCCGTTGGTAAGGCTCGCCGCGAGCGGGCCGGTGACCGTGGTTTCTATGAAGTCGACCTGCCGCGGGCCACGATGATGTTGGCTCAAGGAGTCGGGCGATTGATTCGCTCGGCGGAAGATCGAGGAGTTGTCGCCGTCTTCGACAATCGCCTCGCTACGGCTTCCTATCGCCACCAGATTCTCAAGCGTCTGCCGCCAATGAAGCGCACCATTGATCGCACCGAGGCCGAGGCCTTCCTCGAGACGATTTAGAAGTAGTGCTCACCGAGGTCGTCGCTCCACTTAGGAGTCACGAGTGGTCCTTGGGGCCCCGACCAAGAAAAGACCGGCTTGATATCGAGGACCGGTGTGCCGTCGATGGCGTCGAGCCCCGTCACCGTCACTGCACGTTCGCGAACGGCGACAATGGTGGCGATAGAACTCAAGAGCCGGTTAGGACGGTCCTTGTTGCGTTGGGCAAAGATTCCCACTTCGGGCCACTCGGGATTACCGCGGGGTCGACGACTCCACGGTGCCGGCGGAACATCGCTCGCACGGTCGGCCAAGAAGAGGATCTCAAGATGGCTAAATGTCTCGAGCCCAGTAAGGGAGGCTGCGGGCACATCGTCGAGAAGTTCGATGGTTGACGTAATGCTGTTCCACTGATCGTCGATCGGTTCAGTTCGACTGTTTCGAACCACCGCCACGGGACGAACAGCAAACTCCACTAGTACCCGAATCGGTCCAGCATCTCGTCGCGACCTTGCCAGCCGGGTTCGACACGGACGCGTAGCTCCAAGAACGTACCTTCGGGCATCTGCTTGCGAACTTCGGTGCCGACGTCCTTTAAGACCAGGCCGCCCTTGCCGATAACCATGCCCTTTTGCGAATCACGCTCGACCAAAATCTCGACGGTGACGTTCGGGAACTCGTACTCCGACACCCGGCAGTGCAGTGAGTGGGGAATCTCTTCACGCATCTTGCGGAAGAGTTGTTCGCGGACGAGTTCGGCGATGTAGTGCATCTCCGAGACGTCGCTCACTTCATCTTCGGGGTAGAAGAAGGGGCCTTCGGGCATGCGGGCGGCGACAAATTCCACGAACTCCGGGACTCCACGGCCAATCTTGGCGGAGAGGGGAAAGTACTCAACGCGCTTGGCGGCCTTCTGGGCTCCCAGCTTTTCTGCGAGTTCTTCAATCACGACGGTGGCTGCGAGCAAGTGCTTGGCAATCTCCTCGTGGGCCGTTCGGTCAATCTTGTTCACCAGCACGATGGGAAGCGGCCCGTGCTCTCCGGCAGCTTCCAACATGGCCGAGAGCACTTGGCGGTCGCCGGGACCGATTTCTCCGCGGGCCTCAATGACACCCACGACCATGTCGACTCCCGACGTCGATGCACGGGCCGTGTTGTTCATGCGTCCACCGAGGGACGACTTAGGGCGGTGAATACCGGGCGTGTCAACAAAAATGATCTGCACTTCGCCCTCCGTCCAGATACCTCGCACTTGATTACGCGTGGTGTGGGGAGTCGACGAGGTGATGGAGACCTTGGCCCCCACAATGGCGTTGAGGAGAGTTGACTTGCCCACGTTGGGCCGGCCGAGAATGGCGACGAAGCCGGAGCGCGTCACGACTCGTCAGCGGTCAGTTCGATTGAAACCTGTTCGACGCGGTGGCGATCCATCTTGTCAACCGTAATGGCGTACTGCCCGACCTCAAAGACGTCACCGACTTCTGGTACGTCGCCCGACAGATCGAGGACCAGTCCGGCCACGGTGTCATAACTACCCATCGGGAGAGCCATCTTCATTCGATCGTTCACGTCTTCAATGTTGAGACGGGCATTAACGATTCGGGGCCACGGCAGTGGTGCCTCCTCGTCAACTTCAATTTCGACGGCCTCTTCGTCGTGTTCGTCAATAATCTGACCCACGACCTCTTCGAGGACGTCTTCCAAGGTGACGATTCCTGCCGTAGAGCCGTACTCATCCACGACAATGAAGAGGTGGGTCTTGGAGCCGCGGAACTCCTTGATGAGGGTGTCCACCTTGCGCGTCTCTGGGACGAAAGTCGGTTCGTTCATCTTCAGATCCGACAGGGCCTTGCCGCCGTTG
>Ga0214921_10003481_pt1 | contig 24009 bp, 22 predicted proteins | sample LL1505_MetaG_FD_177992 | JGI IMG/M metagenome (GOLD analysis project Ga0214921, IMG submission 177992) | Freshwater microbial communities from Lake Lanier, Atlanta, Georgia, United States - LL-1505 | ecosystem: Environmental > Aquatic > Freshwater > Lake | place: USA: Georgia | collected...
GGCGCCGCGCCGCATCAACCCGTCAACCGCCGCCGGCAGGTAAAACTCCGCTTTTTCCTCCTGCCCGCGCGCCGCAAAGAAATCCCGCCAGGCCTCGTCGAGATTGCTCAGAAAAGTCCCGGCCTGAAAACCCCAGCAATTCATGGAGACCGGCGTCGCCGCATCGTAGGCGCGATCAGGGCCGACCTCGCCCGCGACGATGCCGGAACGTTCCTCGATACCGGTCAGCCAACCCTCTGAGTCCACCGTGCAGACCCCCCGGGATACAGCGCCGTTTTCCGATAAGGTGTTGCCCAAAGGAAAGCCCACCATGGCGTGGGTGGGTATGCCGGTGCTGGCTGGGAGGCGGAGAAAATCACCCAGCGCCGCCAGCGAGCCCGCGCCATAAAAGTCGTCGGCGTTCACCACCGCGAAAGGGCCGGGCAGTGCCTCGCGAGCGCACCAAAGCGCGTGGCCCGTGCCCCAAGGCTTGGTCCGCCCCACCGGCGGCACCGCGCCCGACGGCAGAAGATCAAGTTCCTGAAAGGCATAATCCACCACGATTTTTCCGGTAAACCGCGAGCCCACGGCCGAGCGGAAGGCCTCTGCAAAATCGTGCCGAATGACAAAAAGCACGCGACCAAACCCCGCCTTCGCCGCGTCGTGCACGGTGTAGTCGAGCACCGTCTCGCCCGCCGGCCCCATCGGGTCGATCTGCTTCAGCCCGCCATAACGCGAGCCCATGCCGGCGGCGAGGACGACGAGGGTGAGAGTCATACCCTAAGATGAAACGCCGCGCGCTCTGCTGGCAATCCGCCGCTAGCGCAAAATCAAACCGCGTTCGCCGCCTCCAGTTCCTCCCAGCGGGCGAGGGCTTCGGCGTGTTCCTTTTCTAGCTCGCGCAACCGAGCCTCGGCGGCGCGGACGACGGCTGCTTCCTGCTTAAAAAACTTCGGGTCGCCGAGCTTCGCCACGAACCCGGCCTGCTCGGCCTCTAGTTTTTCGATGCGCGCGGGTAGCTCAGCCAGTTCGCGCTGTTCACGGTTGTTGAGCTTGCGCACGCCGGCTTTGGCCAGCGCAGGCTGGGCCTGAGCAGGCGTAGCGATGGCGCGGGCGTTGGCCCGAGGGGCGGCGGCAGGAGCCTTGGCCTGCTTCGTTTTCTCCTCGAGCCAGTCGCTGTAACCGCCGATAAACTCATCGATATGGCCCTTGCCGTCGAAAACGAAAGTTCCGGTGACGACCTCGTCGAGAAACTTACGGTCGTGACTCACCACTAGGACGGTGCCCTCGAACTCGACCAAGAGATTCTCCAAAAGATCGAGAGTCTCGGCGTCGAGGTCGTTGGTCGGTTCGTCGAGCACAAGCACGTTGGCTGGCTTCACAAAGAGCCGCGCCAGCAGCAGGCGGTTGCGCTCACCACCGGAGAGGACGCGCGCCGGGGTGCGAGCTCGGTCGGGCTCGAAGAGGAAGTCCTGAAGGTAGCTAATGACGTGCTTGGTGCGGCCCTCGATGGTCACGTGGGTGTTACCGTCGGCGACGTTGTCCGCGACCGTCTTGCTGTCGTCGATCTGGGCGCGCAACTGGTCAAAGTAAACGACTTCGAGCTTGGTGCCGTGCTTCAGCGTGCCGCCGGTGGGCGAGAGTTGCCCTAGGAGCAGCTTGAGAATGGTCGTCTTGCCTGCGCCATTGGGGCCGATGAGACCGATCTTATCGCCACGAGTAATGATCGTGGAAAAGCCGGTGACCAGCGGCGTCGCGCCAGGGTAAGCGAAACTCAGATCCTCAGCCTCGATCACCTTCACGCCAGACTCATCTGCCGCGGTGATTTTAATGACTGCTCCGCCGGCGCGGTCACGGCGCGCCTTGCGCTCAGCCCGCAAGGCGTAGAGGGCCTCAATGCGGGCGCCGGCCCGCTTGCGCTGGGCGCGCACGCCGCGGCGAATCCACTCCTCCTCTTGGGCGAGTTTCTTGTCGGCGGCGGCCCGCTGGCGCTCCTCGGCCTCCAGGCGCTCGGCGCGACGCTGAAGAAATACATCATAGGCGCAGGCCCAGTTCGTCAGCACCCCGCGGTCGAGCTCGACGATGCGGGTGGCAAGTTTTTGCAGAAAAGCCCGATCATGGGTCACGAAAAAGAGGGCGACCTTTTCACTGAGCAAAAACTCCTCGAGCCAGAGGATGCTCTCGATGTCGAGATGGTTGGTCGGTTCGTCGAGCAGCAGCAGATCGGGCTTGCTGGCGATGGCGCGGCCGAGAAGCACCCGGCGTTTCAGGCCGCCGGAGAGAGTCGCGACCTCGGCGTGGGGATCGAGCTGGAGACGGGCGATCAGATCCTCCACGCGCACATCGATCTCCCAGTCCTCCTCGTGGCCGGCAGCGTCGCGCCGCACCCCGCTCGCAACGACGTCGTGCACCGTGCCGGCGAGATCCTTCGGCACCTCTTGCACGAGGCGGGCGAAATGCGCGCCGGGCTGGCGGAAAACTTGGCCGGAATCGGGCTTCATGTCGCCCGCGATGAGCTTCATCAGGGTCGACTTACCCGCGCCATTACGGCCCACGAGACAGACGCGTTCGCCGGGATCGACCTGGAAGTTGACGTGATCAAGGACGGGGGCGCCACCAAAGGCGTGCGAGAGGTCGAGGAGACTAAAAAGGGCCATGGATGCCAAGCCTGCGGAATCCCCTCGCTTGCATGCAACCCCGCAGACCGTCCCAATCTCACGCTGCCTCCATGCGCTTTCTCCGCTTTATCCCCGCCCTATTGCTCTCCGCCATGCCCGCCGCCGCCCACACCCTTTATCTCGGCAACTACGCCGACGCTATCCACGCCGCTGATTTCGACGGTAAGGTCGGCCTGCTCGGCTCGGACCGCGCGGTCGCCCCGCTCACCCGCGCCTCCTTTCTAGACCGCTCGGCCGACGGCCGTTTTCTCTACGCCGTAGCCGAGGGAAAACCAGGACTAATCGCCTCTTTCGCGATAGGCGCCGGGGGCGCACTGACCCCGCTAAACACCCGCAGCAGCGAGGGCGTCGGCCCCTGCGACATCGCTCTCTCGCCCGACGGTCGCCTCGTCGCGGTCGCCAACTACGGCGGAGGCAGCGTGATCATCCACCGAGTGGCGACCGACGGCTCATTGGACGATAAGATCTCCTTTTTCCAACACACCCACACTGCAGACGCCCACCCGGACCGGCAGAAAAAACCGCACGCCCACGGCGTCACTTGGTCGCCCGAGGGCCGTCTGCTCCTCGTTCCCGATCTCGGCGGCGACCGCGTATATATTTACGCAAGAAACGGCGACGATTCCCTCGCGCCCAACCCCGCTCAGCCCTGGCTGGCCCTCGCCCCCGCCGCCGGCCCCCGCCACGCACAATTCTCTCCGGACGGCCGCCACCTCTACGTCATCAACGAACTGGACAACACGGTCGCGGTCGTAGCCTACAACGCAGCCGGGGCTTCACTGACCCTGATCGAGACGGTCTCGACACTGCCCGCTGAGGGGTTTGCTGGCTTCACCAAGACCGCCGAGATCGCAGTGCGTTCCGACGGCCGCTTCGTCTATGCCTCGAACCGCGGCCACGATTCGCTCGCACTCTTCGCCCGCGACTCCGCCACCGGCCGCCTGACCCCGCGGGGCCACGTCGCGGTGCCGGCCAACCCGCGCCATTTTGCCCTTAGTCCAGACGGTCGCTGGCTACTTTCCGCCGGGCAGGACACGGACTCGTTGCGCGTTTATTCGGTCAATGCTGAAACCGGTGGCCTGACGCCGCTCAGTCCCGATTTCTCCACACCCAAACCGGTATGCGTTAACTTTTGACCTCGTCACGCCGGACCATCGCCGCTCACCACCAGCGGTTGAACGCAGCGTGGTAAAGCGCCTTGTCGATTTCCGGCAGGTAAGGATGCCACATACGTTCCCACTCGAGGCTCATCACCCCTTCGTATTTATCCAAGCGTAGCAGCTCGCGGAGCTCGGCCATAGGAAACTCGCCATCGCCCGGGAGCACGTAGGTATAGGGATGCGTGCCGGTCGGAGAAGGGCGGCTGACGCTGTCTTTAACGTGCAGGTGGACCACGTGATTGCGGATCGTTTTCCACGTCGCGGCCGGCGCTTCGCCGCCTTTTTTCCACGTGTGGTGCGTATCCCAGAGCAAATTAATGCGGGGGCACTTGGCAATTAGCTCATGCAGCGCTTGCGAGGTCACAAAGCCGTCATGCGTCTCCACCATCAGATCGACCGCCCAGTTGTTTCGGATTCGCTCCTGATGCCACCAGTCAAGCGTGGCCGCCGCCTCCGCTACATCCGCCACGCCACCGGCCTTGCCGCCGTCGAAGACCCGCAGCCAAGGCACGTCAGCCTCGTCCGCCCAGCGAACGAACTGTGCGAGCTGGGCGCAGTCGATATCGTCATGGCCAACTAGCTTAAACGAGGTGCCGAACGCGCAAATTTTGAAATGCCGCTGTTTTAAATGCGCCGCTAGACCAGCGGGGGAACCATAGTGGCTTTGCAGCCAGGCCGGTAGATCCGTCGTGCCCTCGAGCGTGCGGAGCTCAAGCGAATGGAAACCGTGGCGCGCGGCGATAGCGATGGCATGGTCGAGGTCGAGCTCGGGGCACCCGAGCGTGGAAAACGTATGGGGCATCATAATGAAGTGGGGTTTGCCCGAGCCTAAACCACCAGAAACGTGCCCACAAGCCGGGCCTTGGCCTTTCGGTCCGCCGCTGCTTTTGTGCAAAAGCGCTTGCCCCGAGAGCGTTCGCCGCGACCAACTCGCAAGCCACCCCACACCCCATGCCTAGACCCGTTACCCTGTTCACCGGCCAATGGGCCGACTTACCACTCGAGCAACTCGCCCCTCTGGCCAAAAAAATGGGTTACGACGGCCTGGAGCTCGCCTGCTGGGGCGATCACTTCAACGTAGAAGCCGCCGTCGAGGGCAAGAAATACGTCCACCGCAAGTGGGAGCTTCTGAAGGATCATGGCTTGGCCTGCCATGCCATCTCCGCCCACCTAGTCGGGCAGGCGGTGTGCGACCGCATCGACGAGCGCCACAAGGCTATCCTCCCGCCCGAGATTTGGGGTGACGGCGATCCCGAGGGCGTGCGCCGCCGCGCCGCCCGCCGCATGGCTGCGACCGCGAAGGCCGCACGGGCCTTTTTCGACGCCCGCCCGGGCGCCGTCGCCCGCCAGGACGCCCTTCCCTCCGTCGTCAACGGCTTCACCGGTTCCTCCATCTGGCACGCGCTCTACGCCTTCCCGCCCACCTCGCAGTCGTATTACGATGCCGGCTACGCCGATTTCGCCAAACGCTGGCTCCCCATCCTGGAGGTCTTTGACAAGGCAGGGGTCAACTTCGCCCTCGAGGTCCACCCGACCGAGATCGCCTTCGACATCGCCTCGGCCCGCCGTGCGCTCGCCGCCGTGAAGAACCACCCGCGCTTCGGCTTTAATTACGACCCCTCCCACCTCGGCTACCAAGGCGTTGATTACGTGAAGTTCATCCGTGAATTCGGCGACCGTATTTTTCACGCGCACGTGAAGGATGTCTGGTGGGGCCATGGCGACGGCACCGTCGGCGTCTTCGGCGGCCACACCAATTTCGGCGACGCTCGCCGCCAGTGGGATTTCCGGTCCCCCGGCCGCGGCGATATCCGCTTCGAAGACATTATCGTCGCCCTCAACGACGTCGGTTACCGCGGGCCACTCTCGGTCGAGTGGGAGGATGTCCGCATGGATCGCGTCCACGGCGCCACGGAAGCCGCCGCCTTCGTGCGCAAATTGGACTTCACCCCGAGTGCCGTCGCCTTCGACGCCGCCTTCGAAAAAAAGAATCAATAAGCCAAGAACCGTCACCCACGGAACGCACGAAATGACACGGAAAACCGAGGCCTTCGCCTTCACGTTTTTTTCGGTGTTTTCCGTGTGTTCCGTGGGCCTAAATAATCCTACCCCATGAACCGCAAACTTCGCTACGGCATGATCGGCGGCGGGCGCGGTGCCTTCATCGGCGCCGTCCACCGCATCGCCGCCCAGATGGACGGCCAAGCCGAACTAGTCGCCGGGGCCTTCTCCTCCGACCCTGCCCGTTCGGCTGCCTCCGGCGCCGATCTCTTCCTCGACCCCGCGCGCGTCTACGGCTCTTACCTCGAGATGGCCCGCGCCGAGGTGGCACGCCAGGCTGCTGATCGACTCGATTTTGTCGTAATCGTCACGCCTAATCACCAGCATTTCCCACCGGCGAAACTATTCCTCGAGGCCGGTTTCAACGTGGTGTGCGACAAACCCGCCACCTTCAACTTGGCCGAGGCTGTTGCCCTGCGTAAAATCGTAAAAAAATCCGGAAAAGTTTTCGCCCTCACCCACAACTACACCGGCAACGCCATGGTGAAACAGGCCCGCGAACTAGTTCGCTCCGGCCGCCTCGGCGCCATTCGCAAGGTCGTCGTCGAATATCCCCAAGGCTGGCTCTCCACCGCACTCGAAAAGACCAACCAGAAACAGGCCGCTTGGCGCACCGACCCGAAACGCTCCGGCGCGGCCGGCTGCATGGGCGACATTGGCACCCACGCCGAAAACCTCGCCCGCTACGTCACCGGCCTGCACATCACCGAACTCTGCGCCGACCTCACCACCTTCGTGAAAGGCCGTAAACTCGATGACGATGGCAACGTCCTCCTCCGCTTCAAGGGCGGTGCTAAGGGCGTGCTCCACAGCTCGCAAATCAGCGTGGGCGAGGAGAACAACCTAAGCCTGCGCGTCTATGGCGAAAAAGGCGGTCTGGAGTGGCGGCAGGAAAACCCCAACCAACTCGTGGTGAAATACCCCGATCGCCCCACCGAGATCTGGGGGCGAGGTAACGGCTACATCACCGCCCCCGCCGCGCAGGCTGCCACCCGCATCCCCGCCGGACACCCCGAGGGCTACCTTGAGGCTTTCGGCAATCTGTATCGCGAAGCGTTCCGTGGAATCCGCGCCGAGGTCGCTGGGCTGCCCCCGCCCCCGGACCTCGATTTCCCCACTATCGACGACGGCGTCGAGGGCATGGCCTTCATTGAAACCGTGGTGGCGAGCGCAAAACTCGGCGCCAAGTGGATAAAGTTCCCCAAAGTCTGAACCAGCCAGCGCGCCAGGAACCGCGCGGCCCCTCCTCTTTCGGCTCGCCCCTCCCCGCCCGCCCGCTTGCCTAGGACTCGATGCGCATCACCGGTCTCGCCCTCGTCCCTCCGCCATCCGCCGCCGATCTCCCCCGCGTCACGCCCGAATTGCTCGCCTCCGTCCTCGCCCGCTACTCGCGCAGCAACGAGGGCATTCACGCCATTTTGGACAAGGTTGACCCGGCCGACCCCGACGCCTCCATCGACCGCATCCTGAAGTTCGTCGACTACGGCCACGCGTCCATCGGCGGCCTCACCGGCGGCCTCGCCATCGCCCTCGATGACGTCTCGATGTGGCTTGCCTACAAAGTCTTCGAGATCGCCCAAATGGCCGACGGACAGGAGTCGTCCACTCGCTATATCACCCTTGCCCCCTCCGCCCTGCCCGATCCCGCCGAGCTTGGCGTGCCAGCGGAACTCGCCCCGCGCTGGCGCGAAGTGATGGGCCGGGCTTTCGCCGCTTATCAGGCCGAATACACCCGGCTCGATACCCTCGCCCTTGCCGAGCCCGAACGCGTGCGAGTGCCCGCCGGCGCCAAACCTGCCGTCATCGCACGCATCCGCAAAAACTACGCCCTCGACCGGGCCCGCTATTTTATCCCGCTCGCCACCCGCACTAACCTCGCCCTCGTCCAGACCTCGCGCATGTGGGCCCAGACAGTGAAACACCTTGCCTCCCTGCCCCACCCCGAGGCGCGCGCTGCCGCTGACTTGATCCGCGGCGAGTTACTGAAAATCTCTCCGCGCCTGATGCGCCATAGCTCCGCCGAAGCCAGCCATGAGGCTCAGGCCGCCGCCGAGCTCGCCACCTCCTGCCGCCTCGGCCTTGCCCGCCTGTCCTCCCGCCCGCTCTCCGACGCGACCTGGGTCCACGTCGACCGCGCCACCCCACCCTTCCTCACCGAGGAACAGAGCGTGCCCGACGCCCTCTCCGCCCGCACCAACCGCTACGGCCACCAAGGCACCGCCACTCGCCGCATGCGCGTGAGTTTCGCTTGGAACAACCTCGCCCTCGCCGAACTCCGCGACCTGAACCGCCATCGCACCGGCCATCGCTACACCCCCCTCATACAAGCCGGTTTCTACCTTCCGCCCGAGATCACCCACGCCGACCACCAATCCCTGCTCGACGACCAGCTCGACCTCACCCGCGCTCTGCTCGCCGCCGGCTCGCCCGCCTACGTCTACTCCCTCCTACTCGGCGCCCAAACCCCTTTCGAGCACTCCACCCACGCAGACAAGTTCATCTACGAAGCGGAACTGCGCACCGGCCTTGGCGCCCATTTCCGCTACGCCGAACACCTTTCCTCAGCCCTCGCCGGGTTTTTTAGCCAAGTCCCCGAAGCTCGCTCCTGGGTCGAAGAAGGCACCGCCGAGCCCGAATAACCTTGCCCCAGAATGCGCGACTAAATGCCATTCTTTAACATGAAACTGACCGCCGGACTTTGCCTCGCCCTCCTCGCGAGCCCACTGTCCCTATCCGCCGCGCCCGGCCGCCTCGATACCAGCCGCCGCGCTGACCGCGTCTCGACTGAACAAAAGGCCATCCTTCCCGAAACCAAGGCCTTGGAACGCAATGAAGTCGTGATGGACAAACGTTTCCAAACTGCATCCGTCGAGAAAAAGGAGGCGCTCGTCGGCCAGCGCCAAAGCTCGATCACCGTCGAGGAGTCTAAACCCAAGGAACTCATCACCCCCGATCGAAAAACCTACGACACGATCGAACGCAAAGAGAGCCCCTGGTCGGGCAAGGAGTCCCGCTACTCCACCACCGAGGACACCTACCGCACGCGCGTAGCCACCCGCTTCCAGGACAAAATCGGCGAAGCCTCCCCCTTTGCCAAAGAAGCCAAACCCGCCATTAAACAACGCACCACCTTCGATCGCATCAACCGCTTCGTCTTCCGCAAAAACGGCAACCAGAGCGTGAGCGTCACCACCGCCGGTTCCGAACGCCCCGCCGCCGACGCCTCCGCCCAATCTTCGCCCACTAAGGCCGCCACCCCTTGAGGCCTCTGCTGGACGCCTCGGCCCTCCTCAACCGCCGCCCCATCACTCGCGAAGCGTGAAACCTTTTCGCATTCTTCAGTTCAACATGCAGTTCGGCCAGATCTGGCACGCACACGATCCCGATCACGCACCGATTCGCCTAGACGATACCATCGCCGAGATCCGCTCGCACGAGGCTGATATCATTCACCTGCAAGAAGTGGAACACGCCCGTTCCGACGCCCACCAAAACGCCGAAAATTTCGAACGCCTGCGCGCGGCTCTACCCGGCTACCACGCCCACTTCGCTTTCCCCCGACCCGACCCGCGTGAACTGCCCTTCGGCATCGGCCTCGCCATCTTTTCACGCACGCCCCTGACCGCCACCTTCGCCGAGGACCTGCCCTCGCCTCCAATCGAGTTCAATTTCTGCGGCGAAACCAAAACCCCCACCGATCGCCTGCTGATCGGCGCCCGCACCACCGTCGCCGGCCGCGAAATCGCCCTGCTAAACACCCACCTGCTCGCGTTTTTCATGCTGAAAACCGACAGCCGCACCCACCCCGGCCAACGCCGCCGCATCGCCGGGCACCTGCGCGCCGCGGGCACCACTCCTACCCTCCTCACCGGCGACTTCAACGTCCGCGACCACGTCGGCCTCGCCGGCGAGTTCGCCGCCGAGGGCTTTACCACCGCCCAGACCTCCGCAGTCACGTGGCACCGGATGCCTTACGTGCTCGATCACATCTTCTACAACGCGCCGCTCCGCTGCGTCGCAGCTAAAGTCGTCCCCAGCCTTGCCAGCGACCACCTGCCCGTCGTGGCCGACTTCGTCTGGGCCTGAACCGAAACGCGCGGCTCAACCCCGCGTCTCGCGCCGCACGCGCTCTTTCTCCTCCTCGCATTCTTCCTCGAGCCGAGTCTTTTCGCGCGCCAGTTGCACCCGCACCTGCTCCGCCTCATCGGCATCACCCTTGGCGAGGGCCTTTTCCAGCTGCTCGGTCAGGAAAACCTGCCGCTCTGCCCACTTGCCTTTGTAGACCTTGTCTAGCTCCGCCAGACGCGCTTTTTGCGCCGCACTAAGCGGCTTTTCCCGAGGGCCGGATTTATCCAGCCGTTCCATCGCCAATTCGTAAGCACTTTTCATGGCCCCAGAATAACACCCCGCACCCCGAGCACAAGCACGAGGCCGAGCACCGCATAGGGCACCCAAAATCCACCCTCCCGCCGCCGCCACCCGCGAGCATACCCTACCGCTAACAAAACCAACAAACCCGCGGTCGTCGCCATCGCCAGCCCCGGCCAGACAAACTGCGCCGGCCACGCCGCTCCGGGCAACCCCGCCACCACCGCCACCACCGCTTCCATACCCGCCAAAAGCAAGGCGGCCGCATGGTTAAAAATGCTCGCCAGCGGCCCAAGCCCCACCCCGCCCGCTAGCATCGCCGCCACCCCCGCAAATAAGACCAAAGTAGAGAGCGGGATGAGTAGCAGATTCACAAAAAATCCGCCCGGCGTCATCAGCTGAAAAAATCCCAGCGTCGCCGGCGTGCCCACCAACGTGGCCGCCAACCCCAGCGCCACCGCACCGATTAACCCGCGCCCAACCTGCTCCGCCACCGCACGCCACCCCGCGCGATCCGCGCCTGGCAACCGCACCCAAGGGGTCCACTGCTCCAACCATTTTTCCTGCAAGGGCACCCCATAAAGCAACAGCGCCGCAACTATGCCATAACTCATCTGAAAGCTCGCCGAGAAGAGCTGATGCGGTGCAACCACCAGCACCCCCAGGGCCGAGATCGCCAGCGCCGCCAGGCTGTTACCCGGCAGTCGCCAGCGCCGCGCGGCGAGCAGACAGGTGACCATCCAAAACGCCCGCACCGCCGAAGGCGTCGCACCCGTCACCTCGACAAAGACCCACAACAACGCCGTGCCCGCCACGAAGCGCACCCCCGCGGGCAAGCGCACAACCGCGAGAAGCAGGTTCACCGCCAGCGCTATGCCCGCGATATGGAGCCCCGAAATGGCAAAAAGATGCATCGTGCCGGTGCGCACAAAAAGATTCTGCTGACCCTCGCTCAACTCCTGCTGCCGCCCGAGCATCATCGCAACATGAAGATCCGCCAATCGCTCGTGCCCGCCTAGACCGATACGCAGGATCGCCTCGAGCCGATCCCCCGCCGCCGCGCAAAACCGCCCCCACGCTCCCGCCGCCCGCGGTTCGCCCCGCAAACGGGCCCGGCCGAAAGAAAAATTCACCCCCGCGTCAGCCAGAAATCGATCAAAAGTCGCCGCCTCCGGGCACCGCTCCACTGGCCGCAAAACCCCCAGCGCGGTAAACTCCGCCCCGCGCCACGCCCGCACCGCCCCCGGTCCACGCGGCCACTCCACCGAGAACTGCACCGTCTGACCGACGAGGTCCCGCAAATGCGCTTCCGCCTCCACGACCCGCGCCAGCCCGCCCGCCCTAGCCTCCTCGGTCGGCGTAGCAAAGACCCGCTCGATCCGCAGCGCCAAGCGCGCTTCTCGAGGCGGCAACGCAAACGCGTCCCACGGCTCCAACCGCTGCCGCTCTTGCCCTGTGCGCAAAGCCCCCGCCGCCGCCAAAGCGATAAATAAACCCGCCGCCCACCACGCCACGCCCCGCCCGCACCCCACCCACGCGACCACTAAACCAATCACCGCCAAACCCGCTAGAACCGCCGGCGGCCACGCCACCCAGCCGACATGCACCGTGAGCGACCCCGCCGCCCACGCAACGACCAAGCCCAGCAGGGGTGCCCGATGGGAAAGACTGCGCGGCGTCATGCCGTTTCCTTAAACATCCCGCGCGCCTGCGCATACCAAAATTTCCACCCGCGCCTACTTTTCCAGGCCCCACTCCGCCACCACCCGCCCCGGCCGGAATTGCCCGCCCGCCTCGACTATGCGGACGACCCGCACCCGCTCGCCCACGAGCTCGACAAAAGCCCCCCCGAAAGGCCGCGCAAAAGACCCCGTATTGACTACCCGCAGCCCCCGGGCTCCAGGCGCCTCCCAGACTCCCGGATAATGGGTATGCCCGAGCACCACCACCCGCGCCAGCGGTCGCTCCGCCCCCGCAACCACGCCGACCCGCGCAGGGGTCTCCCGCCAAGACTTCGCCATTTCCAACAAACGCGTGGGCGGCAAAATCGTCCTCACCAGCCGCGCAACCCGCGCCGCCGCGGTCCGCCGAGAAACGTCGAGCAATCCAGGCAAAGCCACGCAGGCGGCACGATTAAGTCGCAACCGCGTCTCGACCCGCGCCCATTCCATCGGAGTCACATCCGCCCGTAGCGCCGCGAGCCTACGGCGCAACTCAGCGGCATGGCGGCTCCACGGCGCGATGGCCTCGTAAAACACATCCCCGTGCGTGACCCAGACCCGCCCTCCTGCCAAGGACAACTCAGCCGGCGCATCCAGGTCCGGATCGTGGTTGCCAGTCAAATACGTTGGCCGCGGCCCGGCCTTGGCAAAAAATTCCCCCACCTCGCCCCAGCCCGAGGGCCGCCCGGGGATCTGGGTGTCCACGGTGTCCCCATTAAGGACGACCTCGTCCGCCCCATGGAGCAAGGGCCTGAGCGCCGCGAGGTCGCGCAACCGACTCCGCGCGTCGCCGTAATGTAGGTCGGAAAAAATTCGGATCACCGAGTCGGACATCACCGCCACCCAAATACCCCCGCCAAACCTGAGCAACGTTTTCCCCCTGCCGCCGAGCCCCGATGCTGCGTTGACGCCCACCCCGCACCCGCCTTGCTCCGTTTCTTATGGAATTTCTCGCCAACCCTGAAACGTGGCTCATCCCCCTGCTCACCCTCACGCTGCTCGAGATCGTCCTCGGCATCGATAACGTCATCTTTATCTCAATTCTTGCTGGCAAACTGCCGAAGGAAAAACAGGCCAAGGCGCGCCGCACCGGCCTGCTGCTCGCCTTCGTTACCCGTGTCGCCCTGCTTTTTAGCATCAGCTGGCTGATGAGCCTCACCAAACCGTTGTTCAGCCTGCCCATCGTCGACCACGCCCTCACCGGACGCGACCTGATCCTCCTGCTCGGAGGCCTGTTCCTTATCGGCAAGAGTGTAACCGAGATCCACCACAAGCTCGAGGGCGACGACGGCGAAGCCAACCCCGCCGGCGGCTCGGCCGTTTCGTTCAACGCCGTGATCGTGCAAATCCTCCTGCTCGACGTCGTGTTCTCGCTCGATTCGGTGATCACCGCCGTCGGCATGGTGAAGGAGCTCTGGATCATGATAGCCGCCGTCATCTTGTCCCTGGGCGTCATGCTGGCCGCCGCCGCCTCAATTAGCGATTTCGTGAACCGCCACCCCACCGTGAAGATGCTCGCCCTGAGCTTCCTCATCCTGATCGGCGTCACCCTCGTCGGCGAGAGCCTCGGCCAGCATATCCCGAAGGACTACATCTACTTCTCCATGGCCTTCGCCTTCCTGGTGGAGATGCTCAACCTACGCCTGCGCAGCAAACCCGCCCACCCGGTGGAGCTGCGCCAATCGGTGAAGTAGTCCATGCGCCCCGCCGACGATTCCGACCTCTTCGGCGGCATAGACAATCCGCCCCGCCCCGCCCCGCCCGAGGGCAGCCCGCCGACCCCGCGCGCCCACCAACCACTGGCCGCGCGCATGCGGCCCCACACCCTCGACGAGATCGCCGGTCAGGAACACCTCACCGCGCCCGACGGCCTGCTCGCCCGCCTGATTGGGACCAACCGCTTCGGCAGCCTCGTGTTTTACGGCCCCCCTGGCTGCGGCAAAACCAGCTTCGCCGAGGTTATCGCCCGAGTAACCGGCAGCCGCTTCGTGCGAGTAAACGCCGTGATGAGTAACGTCGGAGAGCTGCGCGAAATCCTCGCCACCGCGCGCCGTCGCCCGAGCGAGCCCACCCTGCTGTTCATCGACGAGCTGCACCGGTTTAATAAATCCCAACAGGACCTGCTCCTGCCCGACGTTGAAGAGGGTCACATTCGCCTGATCGGCGCCACCACCCACAACCCCGGCTTCTACGTCAACCCTCCCCTGCTCTCCCGTAGCCATCTATTCCGGCTGGAACCGCTCGCCCCCGCCGCCATCGCCAGCGTGCTGGCCCGCGCTCTCGCTGACCCTGAACGCGGCCTCGGCGCCACTTCTAACACCGCCACCCCGGAGGTCCTGCTAGACCTCGCCAACCTTTGCGAAGGCGACCTCCGCCGCGCCCTGAACGCCCTCGAGGTGGTTGTCGCCGGCCTGCCGCCAGGCTCGCCCGTGACGCCGCGCGACCTCGAACTCTTTGCCCGCGAACGCCGCATCCGCTACGACGCCGACGAAGACGAACACTACGACACCATCTCCGCCTTTATCAAAAGCTGCCGCGGCTCCGACCCCGACGCCGCCCTTTACTGGCTGGCCAAGATGCTCGCCGGCGGCGAGGACCCCCGCTTCCTCGCCCGCCGCCTCGTCATCCTCGCCAGCGAGGACGTGGGGCTGGCCGACGCGCTCGCCTTGCCCCTCGCCGTCGCCGCTCATCACGCCTGCGAGTTCGTCGGCCTGCCCGAGGCCGAATACGCCCTCGCCCACGCCACCCTGCACATCGCCTGCGCACCGAAGAGCAACTCGGTGACCCTCGCGCTTGCCGCCGCCAAACACGCCCTCGCCACCCAGCCCGTGCAGGCTATCCCCGCCCCCTTGCGCGATAAAGGCGGCAAGGCCAACAAACTCCTAGGCCACGGGAAAGGCTACCTCTACGCCCACGATTTTCCCGAGAACATCGCACCCCAGGCCTACCTCGAAAAGCCACAGACCTTTTTCACCCCCAAGACTGCCGGCATGAGGCCAAGCTGGCCGAGCGCCTCGCCCGCTGGCGCGCCCTCCGCGCCACCGCCCTGGGCCGCCCGCCGGCCGCGTGATTCTCGTCCCCGCCGACGCACGCGCCGCGCGGTTTCACCCTTCCTTCACCCGCCCCGGGCTTGCCGCCGACGCGCCGGCTAGCTTTCGCTGCATGCCGACCCGCGCCGCCCTCGTCCTGCTCGCCTCGCTCCTCGCCGCCGCGCCCGCCGCCGCCCAGACCGCCCCCGCCGCGCCCAAGCCGGAAAAACCCAAAGCGGCCGCCGAGACCCCGCCCGAGCCCATCGACGGCCAGGAATTCGCCCGCCCCAACGGCGGCTTCCTCGGCATCAAGCTCCAGAGTGTGCAGTTAAAGGTGACGTTCTACGACAAGAAGAAAGAAAAGGTCGCCGCCGACGCCGTGCGGATCGCCGCCCGCTTAAACGACACCAAACCCCGCAAAACCGTTCTGCTCCCCGCCGACGCCTCGACCCTGCTATCTCCCCCGGTGATCAAGGCCCCCTACAGCTACCGCATCCAACTCGTCCTCGTCGGCGCCAAAGACGCCGAACTGGAAACGCTCCAGATCAACCCCGCCGCCCTGCCGAGGGGCTGGGTCAGGCAGGAAAACTCCGAAGTTCAGGCGCGCGCTGAACCCGGCGCACTGAAACCTAGTCGCCTGTAAGGATTCCGGATGGGCTGGATTTCACATTTCTCCGTGCCGCCGAGCTTGCGGAAGAAGCCGAAATCATTATTCGTGATTTTGCGTAGCCTATACTGCCCTCGCAAACCACCCAAGAACACCGCCGAACCACACATCCCTTTCGCGTAGCTTCGTCTGCTGTCCACCTTCGAAACCTGGAAATTTCGCCGGACTCAACAAAGCGCGTTCGACCTGCGCCCCGACCTGGGGCGCATCGAAAGCGTCTTTGTTGAAGGCTCTTCCAGGTGCCTGAAGGTGGGACGCAAGTAAGTGCGTCCCTCTTTTGTGCCCGCGTTTCTCGCGAGCGGACACCGGCAGCTGATCACTTCCCTTTTCCAGCCTCCCAAATCATGTCCTCACGAACATCGCCAAGCCTGCGGCGCGCGTTGCGCGCCCTTCGCGGCCCCGCCGCCGCCCTCGCCCTCGCCGGCCCTGTCTTCGCCGCCGACGCCACGCCTGCACCGCCCCAACCTGCCGTCATCCCCGGAGAGATCGGCCGCACCGTGATCGACCACGGTGACCACCGCACTATCATTATCGAGATGGTGCCCGGCGCGCCCGTGCCCCCGCCGCCGCCCGCACCTCCTGAACTCGTCCAGCCGCCGGCGGTGTTGAGGGCGGCCCCGGCCGACTTGGACAACAAACCCAGCCACGCCTTGTTCTGGAGCATCACGGTCTATCCCGGCCCCTGTTCCGTCATCGAGGGCCGCACTGCCGACCAGCGGCCTTGGCGCGCGGTCTCGAACACCGATTTTCGCCTCTTCCGCCAGGTCACATCCTTCGCGACCGCTCGCGCCGCCTACGACTGGTTTCCCTCCATCGCCGACGGCGAGGCCGACGTCCCCGAGCGCCAGACTCTCGCCGCCGCCAGATTGGAGACCGGACCGGCCAGCTACCGCCTAGATCCCGCCGGACGGAGCGCCGAGGTGATCGACGCCCTTGATTACCTCCACGCCTTTTACGACGCGAACCACGCCGCCTTGCTCGCCGAGACCACCCGCATACAGGCCGAGAACGACCGTCGCGAACGCGAGCTGCGCGAAAACCCGCCGCGCAAGGCCGACAACATCGTGCGCGTCTCCGATCCCAACCTCCTTCGCAACCTCCAGATCACTCCCGCCAAGTGAAAACCATCGCCTTCGCCCTCCTTGCCTTTGCCACCAGCGGCGGGCTCTTTGCCCAGCCCCAGCTCAACTACCTATCCCTCAACGAAGGTCTGACCTTCACCCACGACCCCGGCCCACCGGAAGATCCCTACGAGCAGCCCTACCGCGTGGATTGGTGGATCAACTCCGGCCGCACCTACTACGTCGAGGCGACCGACGATCTTTTGAACGGTCCCTGGCACTGTCTGCAGAACTTCGTTCCGTCATACTTCGTCGGTGACTACCCGCAGTCGCTTCGCGTCTCCTTCACCTCGCCTCGTTATTTTGTGCGCGTGCGCTACGTCGAGGGTCGCCGCATGGCCTTGGGTTTGGACAACACCGCCGACACCGATCACGATGGTGTCAGTGACTACTCCGAAATGAGTTCCGGTATTAACGCCACCCATCCTCTGGAAACGTCCGATGCCGATGACGATGGTCTCCCCGATCATTGGGAAAGCTATAACCACCGGGTTTCCCCCCCTGCGGAAAATCAGGACGAAGATCCCGCCAACGATGTCGGGCCCCTCCATCTGGCCCCGACCGATATCGTCGAGCCCTACTCCGACCCCGTCGTGACCGCGTATCAACGCTTCAAGCGCGATTGGGTGAAAGGTCTGGGCATAGAGTATGGTGGCCAGTTCTTTTGGTATGACAGGCCATCGCAAGCGACGCCCCACAGTTATCATTTCACGGGGGATCAAGATGGTGCACTTCGATTGACCTACACCGACGCCGATCTGAGCACCGTTGCCACCATCGAGATATTCCCACGCACCAAGGTCGAAACCCTGAACGCGAACAATTCCGTGACTATCTCAGCCCAGGCGCGGGCGCTCTACACCTACATCAACGATCCCGACCCCGCCAAACGCGGTTATTCCTTCTCCGCCACGTCGGGCTACCAGTTGATCACCGACCCTGAAACTCAGGCTCTCTCCCTTGGTGCTCCAGACGGTCGTCCCGTCCCGCGCGACCTGCTGCGCTCCATCGATACCATGCTCTGGCCGGAAGGTTCCGCCCGACCGCGCGGAGCCACCCAACCGCTTCCGCTCAAACGCGCCGTCGTCTCCACTCCAGGCGGCCCGGTGGCTCGCCGCATCCCCGCTCCCTTGGCTATTACCAGCACCCCCGTAACCGAAGTAGGCCGTGATCGTTTTCCGGTGGTGATTCGAGACTGCTCCACTAATTACTTGTCGCATTACTTCCAGGATTTCACTCCCAACTACCATCCTTATCCCGGCCCCCGCATAGTCGATCAAGCAGCCGCAGACGAGACTGTGATCAATTCAGTGATGCGGACCCTTGATGCCGAAGGGCTACCTCAAGGAGTTCCAAACCCTGAGCTATACCCTTCGGCCGGGCCTTCATATTGGAACCAACTCATGTTCCGCAGCCCGCTCACCTTTGCTCGGTGGTATCGGGATAATTCCGCCCAAGGCTACTCTTTGCCCGGTATCCTCGCCGCCTATCCAAACGGTTTTACTCCACCAGGCCCACCAATCATCTATCACTACGGCATCTACAGCAGCGACGCCGCGGGTTTTTACCCGCACCGCGACGATGTTGCCGAAGTCGGCAAGTTTACCACCGAGCTTCACTGTCGTCTAGAATACGATGACAACACCCGCCTTTACCTCGGCTCAAACGACGACTGCTGGGTCTTCATCAATGGCAAACTCGTGAACGTTCTCGATTTTGGGGGGATACCAGATACGGCAACTTATAGAAGTTCTATTCTGTTTTCTGATATTCGATCCAGTCTCGGGCTCGATGCGCCATCCGGCACCTGCCGCCTAGATGTGTTTCACGCTGACCGCTCATCTTACTGGACGCCATCGTCCGAAAGTGCCTTCCCTGCACAGTTACGTCTCCTCTCCACCTCCAAGCTTGTGCCGATCTATTGTTACCAAGCGGTGGCTGAATCCGCCACAGCGGGGCAGTTGAACTACTCGTTTGCCACCGATCCGAACAACGGAGCAGTCTTACCACCAGTCGGCATGACCATCGAGCCGCACACCGGGAAAATCATTTGGGACTTTTACGCCTCCCCACCTCCTCCTAACGCCACTTACCCCTTATCCTGTCCGGTCACCGTCAAAGTCACCGACTCTGCCGGAAACACCGATTACCAATCCTTCACCCTCACCGTCCTGGATAATCCCCTGCTATGAAAACATCTTACCCTATCTTTTGTCTTGTTCTTGTAACGACGACCCGCGGGCAAATCCAGATTGTGGATACATCGCCAGGCGCGAACCAAATCTCACCATCAGGAACATATACTCAAAACTTTGATTCCCTCACCGGAACGGGTGCCGGCAAGCCATGGACCGATAATGCGACTTTGCCGGGATGGTATGTAACAGATTCTACATATACCTTCGGTTTTGGGCTGAGCGAGGGCATTTACAGCTTGGGCTACGCGGGCGGCCAAGGCGACCGAGCCCTTGGTGCTAGAGGCAGCCCAAGCAGCACCGACATGATTTTCGCGGTCAGATTCAAAAATCTTACTTCATCCACGCTTACCAACGTGTCTATAACTTTTGACGGCGAGCAATGGAATCGGCAAGCGGCCACTAACCAGACTGCATCCAACCTACTTTTCGCTTATCGCGTCTACAATTCGGATTCGGGTGCAATCTACTCAGACGTAAACGACTCCGGATGGACATACGACCCCGCTTTGGACTTCACCTCGCCCAACGCGTCGCTCACCGCCGGCTCCACGCTCGATGGCAACGCCCCAGAAAACAGTGTGCGAGGCATAAATGCCTTGATTGACGGCTTTACCCTCTTGCCCGGTCAGGAGCTATGGCTTCGCTGGGGTTCCTTTGGTGGTCCGTATGGAATCCCCATCCATGGCCTCGGCATCGACAACCTCAGCGTCTCCTTCATCACCGCCATCCCCGAGCCCGCCGCCTTTGCCGGGCTCGCCGGACTCGGGGCCTTGGGGTTTGCGCTCAGTCGTCGGCGGTCTCGGCTCGGCTAAAGTCATTCTTAATCCGAACTAAGCGAGGTGCATTTCGGCACCGACGGGCCGATCTTCGTGCTTGGCGCCCGGTTTCCCAAATGTTGCGCGACCAATTTGGATCGTTGAGCGCTTGCTCCGGGTCTTAAAGAGATCGCTCTCGATCTCGGAAAGGGCGCTCAAGGTCTTTGAGTGCTATTTCCACGACCATGAAAGCTCGCTCACTGACGCGGAGCGTGCTTTCCGAAACATTGAGCGCTTATTCCAAGATCCGGATTACCTCCTCCAAGACCGAGAGTGATGGCACAAAAGCCGAGACGACCCGCTCAAATGTCGAGTTTGACTCCAAACCGATCAAAACCGCCCAGAACCGCCGCACACCCCACGCGTGCGCGGCTCTTTGCGCTCCAGATGGCTTGAAAGGTGGGGCGAGGCCGTTGGGCCTCTCCGCTATTCTTCACCCCGACACGGCGCGCCCAGCGGTCACGCCCCACCCAAAGACCGCTAAGCGGTCGCCACCGCCGCCGCCGGCTCCGCCTGCCGGAGCATCGTCACCGCGACCTCCAGACGATCCGTCCGCGTGCCCTTGAAAACCCCGCGCGTCGGCGTGGCGTCGAGGTAGTCGCGGCCGATCGAGACCTTCACGTGCCGCTCCCCCGCCACGCAGTCGTTGGTCGGGTCCAGAGGCCACCAAAAGCCCCCGGGCAAATGCACCTCCACCCACGCGTGGCTCTCCGCTGCTCCGACCAAAGCCGCCGGCCGATTTAATTCCACCGCCGTGCGCTGCGCCTCCGTCTCAATGTAACCGGTGACATAACGCGCCGGCAGCTCGGCCGAACGCAACACCGCGATCATAACCTGCGCGAAGTCTTGGCAAACCCCCGTCTTCCGGGCCAGCGCCTCCGCCACCGGAGTGTCGATAGAAGTGCTGCCCGGCACGTAGCGAAACTCGGATTTGATCCAGTGATTGAGCCGCAACAACGCCTCACCCAGACCATGACCGGGTTTGAAAAACTGGTTCGCCAACCGGTGCACCGGGGCAGACATCGGAATCGCCGGCGAGGGCATCAAAAACTCAAATAAACCGAGCCGGTCGCTCCGGTAAATCTGCCTTGCCTCCGAGACACTGATATCCAGCGCGACCTGGGGCGGGGACCACGCCTGCGTCTCCACCTCCGCCCGGCTTTCTAAGATCAACTCGCCATGCCGATGAGCCACCGCAAAGGACTCCACCGCGTTGCCGAAGTAGTCAGTGTAGGCATGCACCCGCCCGCCAGGCGTAGTCTTGAATTCTCGCGCAAGCAGACGCTGACGCTCATCCGTAACCGGTGTCAGCCGCGCCTCCATGAAGGACTCGCTCGCCTCGCCGGCATAGCGATAAATGGTGCGGTGATTGATGCGAAAGCGCATGGAAAAATTTGCGAAGAATAGACGAGCTCAAGAAAATGGTCGGGCCCAGCCCCGGAAAGCAAGGTTCGGACCGAACCGAAAACCGCGTGTTTTACCGTTTGCCTAGCGCGCTCTCGCTCCGCATGGCTTGCCCTTCATTCTTTCGCATGAGCCTCGACGCGCCCCAGCCCTTGTCCGTCCCCGGAGCCGATCTCCGCATCGGCCTTGTGGCCGCCCGTTTTAATCCAGCCCTAGTCGACGCCCTCGCCGCCCGCGCCACCGCCACGCTCACCGCCGCCGGCGTGCCCCCCGCATTAATCGAGGTCATCCGCGTCCCTGGCTCCCACGAAGTCCCTTGGGCCGCGCAGCGCCTCGCCGCCACCGGCCGCTTCCACGCCATCATCGCCCTCGGCGTGCTCATCGCGGGCGACACCAACCACCATGAGATGGTCGGCGACGCGGTTGCCCACGCCCTGATGCGCGTCTCCCTCGACACCCGCGTGCCTGTCATCAACGGAGTGATCGTGGTGAATAACCGCGCCCAGGCCGAAGCCCGCGTGACTGGCGCCCACGACCGCGGGGCTGAATTTGCGGCCGCCGCGCTTGAGATGGCCGCCCTTCACAAATCCCTTTCCTGAGATGAGCAACAAAGCCATATTTGCCAAACGCCGGGATGGCCGCGTCGCCGCCCTGCAATACCTCTACGCCTGGAGCCTCAACCGCCCCGCGCACCTGCCCGATGACCTCGCGGTATTTTTCGCGAACCTAGAGGGCGTGGACAGCAAACCCCGTGACCATTACTCCTTTGGCGAAGAGCTGATTCATGGTGTAATCGAGCACTGTGACGAGATCGATGGACGCATCCGCGGCTTAGCCAAAAATTGGGACTTCGAGCGCATCGCCAAGATCGACCTCGCCATCCTCCGCCTTGCGATCTTCGAGATGATCCACCGCACCGACATTCCGCCCATCGTTTCGATTAACGAGGCCATCGACCTTTCAAAGCTGTTCTCCAACGCCGACGCCAAGCGCTTCATCAACGGCATCCTCGACAAGCTCAAGGAGCAGGTCGGTCGCGACGCCCGCAAGGTCACGTGAAGTTACGGCAAGCCACAAGCCGGCCCTAGGAATCCAACGTAAAGGAAATTCCGGCTGTTTTCTGCCTCATTCACCGCTCTGAGCCTCGTTTGTTTCTTCCCGCTTCTTGTTTTCATGTTTGGTTTATTTAAAAAATTTCGCGACGGCCTCGCCAAGACTGTCGCGGCCATCGCCGGCACCACCCGTTCCCTCTTCGGCGGTCGGCGCATCGATGCTTCCTCGCTGGAGGAACTCGAGGAGGCCCTGATCACGGCCGATTTCGGTGTCGAGACCACCGGCGAGATTCTCGCGGAGATCAAGCAAGCCTACCGCCGCGACCCCGAACTGAAGGGCAAACAGGCCGCCGAGCTCGGCGCGGCCGTCCTCACCCGGGTCTTAGCGGGCAGCGCAGGCGCCCCCGACCTCCGCCGCCGCCCCGATGGCTCTCCCGCCGTTGTCGTGATGATCGGCGTGAACGGTTCAGGCAAGACCACCACCACCGCCAAACTCGCTTGGTCCCTCCAGCAGGAGGGCAAAACCGTGCTTGTCGCCGCGTGTGACACCTTCCGCGCCGCCGCTGTGGAGCAATTAAAGGCCTGGGCCGATCGCCTCGGCCTCGACATCGTCGCCAGCCACACCGGCGCCGACGCCGCCGCCGTGGCGTTCGACGCCCTTCAGGCTGGCAAGAGCCGCGGCAAGGACGTCGTTATCATCGACACCGCTGGCCGTCTGCACACGAAGGATAACCTTATGCAGGAACTGGCCAAGATCCGCCGCGTTCTGCAAAAACTAGACCCCTCCGCGCCCCACTTTGCTTGGCTCGTGGTCGACGGCTCGCTCGGCAGTAATTCCATCGAGCAGGCCCGCGTTTTTCACCAGAGTTTCGGCCTCACTGGCTTGGTAGTGACCAAGCTCGACGGCACCAGTCGCGGCGGCGCCGTGGTCGGCATCTGGCGCGCGCTAAAGCTACCCATTCACTACGTTGGACTCGGCGAGCAAAAGGAAGACCTCCAATCCTTTGCGCCCGAAGCCTACGCCCGCGCCGTTTTCGGGCTAGAGGACTAAACTCCTCCGGCCGGCCCTACCGCCGCCCATGCCGAACGACGCTTCTCTCCCGGACCGTCCGCGGCGCATCCTTCGCGTCATCCATACCTTGCGGCGCGAGGCCGGTGGTCCATCGGAATCCGTCCTCCGCTCGACCTCGGCCTTGCTCGACCTCGGCCACCACGTGGAGGTGGTGACCCAAGACCCTCCCGGCACCTCAGGCCCCAGCGAGGGCCGTTTCCCTTTCCATCCGCTGGGGCGGCGCGACGACGCCACCCTTGGCAATTGGCTGCGCGCCCACCACGCCGATTTCGACGCCGTGGTCGTGCATGGTCTTTGGCAAAACGCCGCCCCCGTGCACCGCGCGTTGCGCGGCACCGGCACACCCCACTTGGTTTTCCCCCATGGCATGCTCGACCCGTGGTTCCGACGCGCCTACCCGCTGAAACACCTCAAAAAAACAACTCTACTGGTGACGCCACGAAGCCGCCGCCCTCGAGGCCGCCGCCGCCGTTTGCTTCACCTGCGAGGCCGAGCGTGACCTCGCCCGCCGCACCTTCCTGCCCTACCGCGTGCACGAACGCGTGGTCGCCTACGGGACCGCCCGCCCCCCCCCCTCCCGACCCCGCCGCCGACGCGGCCCTACTGGCCCGTTTCCCGCTGCTCGCGCAGGGGCCCTTTCTACTCTTTCTCGGACGTATCCACGACAAGAAGGGGGTGCGCGAA
>Ga0214921_10003482_pt1 | contig 24005 bp, 26 predicted proteins | sample LL1505_MetaG_FD_177992 | JGI IMG/M metagenome (GOLD analysis project Ga0214921, IMG submission 177992) | Freshwater microbial communities from Lake Lanier, Atlanta, Georgia, United States - LL-1505 | ecosystem: Environmental > Aquatic > Freshwater > Lake | place: USA: Georgia | collected...
CGACAAGGTACACCCGGTACCGTTCGCGGAGTACCTGCCCAACCGGGACTTCTTTTATCCGCTTGCCCCTTCGTTGTTCGACATGGTCCCGCGCGACTACACCCTCGGTTCACGTGACCCGGTCATGACTGCGGGGGATGCCATCGCGGGAATTGCGATTTGCTACGACATCGTTGACGACAAATTATTTCGCGACATGCTTGCCGCCAACGCAAACGTCATTTTTGCACCTACCAATAACTCTGATTTTGGTCGAACAGACGAGAGCATCCAACAACTTGGCATTGCGCGCATGCGCGCCGTTGAGACGGGTCGATCGGTGGTCAACGTGTCGACCGTCGGCGTCAGTGCCTTGATTGCGCCGGACGGCAGCGACCTGGACCGCCTCGAACCCTTCACTGCTGGTGTCATGGTCGCCGACGTCCCGCTATCGACAGTCGTTACCCCGGCAAGCATCATTGGGCTTCCGTTGGAGTGGGCACTCATCGTGATGGGACTTGTGCCAATCATTGGGCTCCGTCGAAGGCCTCTCGTGTGAGCGACACCCTCGTTATCGTCCCGACTTACAACGAGCGCGAATCGCTCCCGACGGTTCTGGATCGGATTCTCGCAGCATCTCCGGGCCTTGATGTTCTCGTGATCGATGACAATTCACCCGACGGAACGGGTTCTCTCGCCGACGGTTTCGCTTCACGAATGCCCCGCGTGCACGTGCTTCATCGTGACCGAAAGTCAGGACTCGGACCTGCGTACATCGCCGGGTTTCGCTGGGCATTTGCTCGCGATTACGAATGGATCGTCGAGATCGACGCCGACGGCTCGCATGACCCTGCCGTCATTCCGACCTTGCTTGGAATCGCTCGGGGCGTGACCGCCGATCTCGTTATCGGGTCTCGGTGGGTTCGGGGTGGCCGAGTCGATGGGTGGAGCGTCGTTCGCCAAATGATTTCCCGGGCGGGAAACTCCTACGCACGCCTCGCGTTGCGCTCACAAATCAATGACATGACCGCCGGTTTTCGCGTCCTCCGTGTCGACAAACTACGCGAACTGCACCTCGAAACCATCGCGTCGAGCGGATATTGCTTTCAGATTGAAATCGCCGACCGAGTGGAATCGGACGGGGGAACCGTCATCGAACATCCCATCACTTTCATCGAACGTGCGTCAGGCACATCAAAAATGCACCTCGGAATTGTCGTCGAGGCGTTCGCCCGCATCACGGGCTGGGGGATTAGCCGCTGGCTACGTGGTCGTTAGGCCGATTTTCGAAGGGATCCGAGGTCGAGCTGGCCGCTCGCACGCATTGCGATAATGCGATCGTGAAGAATGATTTCGAGTTCTTCGATAGTTCGTCGCTTCATCAGTTGTTCCCAGTGAGTCACAGTCGGCGCGATGGGAGCCGGCGCGTTGGGGTCATCGCCCTGAATTGGCTTTCCCTTCGCGTCAAGCCGCCTACCGATGTTGCTCGAGCGAGGTGAACGCCAGTCATAGGGAAGTTCTACGCCGGTCATGAACGTGACCGTAAATTCTTCGCCATCAGCTGTGCGGAAAGTGACGTTTTGGCGATCGACGAACTCCACACCCTCTTCAGTTTCAGAACTGATTGATCCGAGTCGCGTGCCCTGCATTCTTTTGTTGCTCATTGTTTTCTCCTTCGGCTCGTGGCCTACACCTTATAAAGCCAGAACTCACCGAGATATTCCTGAGCGAAAGTAAAGAATTTGCTAAGAATCTACGAATTGACCACAGAGAGCGCTATATCCGCGCGATCCGTGACAATTCCGTCTACGCCAATCCCCAACAACCGTCTCATCGTCGATTCATCGTTGACGGTCCAAACATGAACCTCAAGACCGGCGCGGTGGTATCGCTCAACCAGTCGCTCGGTGACAAAGGTCATCCCGTTCGCGCGCTCGGGGATCTGCAACGCGTGAACGAGGGGGAGGGGAGGGGAGAAGCCCAATCGAGTCGCGGCAGCGATAACGAGAAACTCCGTCGCTGACGGGCTGCTAGCAACCCCAGGCAGTCGGGCGATTGTTGCGCGACGGCGCAATGCACTGAACGACGTAATCAGCACGCGGTCGAGCGCATCGGCATCAGTCACGGCGCTCACAACGCCATCAATCGCGGTGTCGTCTTTGACATCGATGTTGAACCGTGTGGACGGAAACTGCTCAAGGGCCTGAGCGAGAGAAAGGAACCCCTCGCCGCCCAAATCTATTTCGGCGAGTTCCGCCGCGGTGTAGTCGGACACGCGTCCTGTCCGAGTCGAAATCCGGTCAAGCGTCGTGTCGTGCGAAATGATGGCGAGCCCGTCCTTCGACCCAACGACATCCGTTTCGATGAACGTCGCACCAGCCTCGATCGCGGCCCGAAACGACCCCGCGGTGTTTTCCGGTGCATCGAGGTGGAGCCCTCGGTGAGCAAGCACTCGGGGAGTAGCACCCGCGAAATAGGGGTGCTCAGCGGCGCGAAACGTCATGCGGGCACGGTATCACGCCGACATTGCGTGATAGTTTTGCCCCATGAGTGCAAACCCCTTGAAGCCCGGCCAACTCGCGGGGAAGACCGCCTTCGTCACGGGTTCGTCCCGTGGAATTGGCGCTGAGACCGTCGGATTCTTTGCCGAAGCGGGCGCTAAGGTCGCCATCAACTTCCGTGACAAGGAAGCCCGTGCCGAAAAGGTCGCAGCGGGTATCCGCGACAACGGTGGGGAAGCAATCGTTGTTGGAGCCGACCTCACGGATTACGACTCAATCACGGCACTGCGCGACACACTTCAGAAGGAATTCGGCGGGCTCGATATCCTCGTGCTCAACGCCTCTGGAGGGATGGAAGCCGGTAAGGGCGACGACTATGCGATGCGACTGAACCGTGACGCACAAGTGAACGCACTCCAGACCTTAAGACCACTTCTTCACGATGGTTCGCGAATTGTGTTCGTCACGAGTCACCAGGCTCACTTCATTCGCACGGTCGACACCATGCCCGAATACCTCCCGGTTGCGCTGTCGAAGCGCGCTGGTGAAGACGCGCTGCGCGACATGATTCCAGCTCTCGAAGCCGACGGAATCGGCTTCGTTGTCGTGTCGGCCGACATGATCGAGGGGACCGTGACCGCGACGCTCCTGGACCGCGCGAACCCCGGAACCATCGACGCCCGTAAAGAAGCGGTGGGGAAGTTGTACAACGTGGCGGAATTTGCGGCAGAAATCGCTCTCGCCGCCGTTGAACCCATTCCAGCCGACAACACGCGGCTGGTCGGCGACACCGGCTACTTCGGCGAATAATCGACTTCGTGGCCTCCATCAATTTCCCGAAACCACTCGTCCTGGTTCGACTCATCCTCGGCCTGTACCTGTTTGGATTGGGAATCGCCTTTCAGATTCGCGCGACCCTCGGTCTCGCCCCGTGGGACGTTTTCGGTCAGGGACTGTCGAACATCACGGGGCTGAGCTTCGGATTGGCGACGGTGCTCGCGAGCGCGTTGATTCTGCTGTTGTGGATCCCACTCAAGCAAAAACCCGGACTCGGAACAGTTTTTAATGCACTCCTCATCGGACCTTTTGTTGATCTGTCGCTTCGGTTTGTTCCGTCAGCTGCCGACTGGGGGCTTGTGGGGCAGATCGCGTGGTACGTACTCGGCATGGCCATCATCGCCCTGGGAACCGGCGTTTACATCGGAGCACGGCTCGGACCGGGGCCACGTGACGGACTGATGACGGGTTCCGTGAAGAAGTTCGGCAAGCCGGTGTGGATTGTCCGAACGGTCCTCGAAGGCGGGGCAACGCTCATCGGAATCGCACTCGGAGGACCGGTCGGATTGGGAACCGTATTGTTCGTGGTCGGAATCGGACCGATGGTCCAGGTGTCCATGCGGGCCTTCGGATTGGTCAACAAGGGCGGCAAATGAATCACCCCGAGGGGCGAACGCACGTTTTACACCGTGAGACCGCTCGAATCGTGCTACATGACGGTGCGGGCAAATTCCTGCTCATGCTCACGAAGTTTGATTACCGCGTCGGATTGCCACCGCGCTGGATCACTCCCGGTGGCGGAATCGACGACGGCGAGACACCCCTCGAGGCTGCGGTGAGAGAGCTACGCGAAGAGACCGGTTTGATTGTGGAACCGACAGAACTCGGCCAGATGATTGACGCGGTGGACGGATACTGGGATTGGCCGGACGGCAAGTACTTCCATTCGTATGTTGATCATTTCTATGCGCTTCGAGTTGACGAATTCGAGCTAGATCGTTCCGGTTGGATGGAATCCGAGCACCACGATGTCATCGACATTCGTTGGTGGACACTCGACGAAATCCGCGCTGAGTCTCCGTTTATCGGGCCATCGCGCCTTATGGACGTGCTGAAGCGCGTTTCCTAACGGTTGTGGTCACTTCCGCGCAACGTGCTTTATCCGATAATGTACATTATGTCAGATTGTGTAAATTCGGGGCCATATAGCCGCTGAAGCAGCACTTCCCTAGTTGCTCGCGGCGACCCAGGCGTCAAGTTTCGCTCTAGCAGCGCCGGAATCAATCGAATGTATTGAGATCTCGACTGCCTCGGCCATGCGGTCGACGAACGGTCGATCACGCTCCGCAGGGTTGTTGGACAAGCGATGGGCGACGATGCCCGCCGCGGAGTTCAACACGATGATGTCGCGCGCTGCGTTTTTCTCCCCCGCGAGAACCGTTCGAGCCAACGCTGCGTTGTTAGCTGGCGTCCCGCCACGAATGTCGTCGATGGACGAATAGGTGAAGCCGACCTCGCGCGGGTCGAAATCGTGCTCGGTGACACTCCCTCGACTGACTTCGAACACTTTCGAGTGTCCCGTTGTCGTTATCTTGTCAATTCCGTCTTCGCCTCGATACACGAGTGCCGTCGCTCCACGCTGCTGGAAAAGTCCGACCGCCAACGGGATTCGTGCCGGGTTCGACATGCCGAGAGCGTTCGCTTCGGGCCGTGCCGGGTTACACAAAGGGCCGAGCACATTGAAAATCGTCGGAATAGCCAACTCCTGGCGAACCGGGCCGGCGTTGCGGAATCCCGGGTGAAACACCATCGCGTTGATGAATGTGACACCGATCTCGGCGAAAACTCGAGCGACACGGTCTGGTTCGAGCGAAATGTTGATTCCCAGCGCCGTCAGAACGTCGTTTGCACCCGATTTCGAGCTCGCCGCCCTGTTGCCGTGCTTGATGACGGGAACGCCTGCTGCCGAGACCACCATTGCGGCGATCGACGAAACGTTGATGACCCCAATCGGGTCTCCCCCCGAACCTACGATGTCAACCGCGTCGGTCGACACGTCGATCGGAAGTGCCGCGGACAAAATCGCATCACGGAAACCAACAACCTCGTCGACGGACTCCCCCTTGGCACGAAGAGCGACGAGAAACGCGGCCAGCCGCGCATCGCTCACGTCACCGTTCATGATGTCGGTCATCGCACGTGAAGCCTCGGCCACCGACAACGATTGACCCTCGAGCAGGTCGCTGAGGAGAGCGGTCCAGTTGTCGTTCGGCACTCCCCTAGCCTAGCGTTCTCGATGCGCGCAAAATTAATGAAAAGTTCGCAAAATACGCGCGAAAACGCGCGTAAATGGTCAGCTGAGCAGCGAAAGTTGGGCATAATGGAAGTTGTGACCAGCGCCTCGATAATCAGACCGCAGTCGGTTGTGAACCGGCCCAACGCGGTGGCGGTCGGAACCATCGTGTGGCTTGCGAGCGAGGTGATGTTCTTCGCAGGTCTCTTCGCGATTTACTTCTCACTTCGTTCGATGGCTCCCGAAATCTGGGCAGTCCAAACGGAAAAGCTGAGCATCCCTTTCTCGACGCTGAACACCACGATTCTTGTGCTTTCGTCGGTAACGTGCCAGATGGGTGTCTTCGCAGCAGAACGTTTGCAACCGCGTCGAACTGGCTGGGCACCATCCAAGTGGGGCGTTGTCGAGTGGTTCTGGCTCACCTACGCGATGGGTGCGTTCTTTGTCGTCGGCCAGGTCTACGAATATGCCGTACTAACGAGCGAATGGGTCATGCTCAACAGCGACGCCTACGGCTCTGCGTTCTACCTCACCACTGGATTCCACGGGCTACACGTCACCGTCGGTCTCATTGCCTTCCTTCTCATGATTGGCAGAATTCAAGCCCTCAAGGTATTCACACACCGCGACGCCATGTCCATGGTGGCCGTGTCGTACTACTGGCACTTCGTCGATGCGGTGTGGATCGGCCTTTTCCTCGTCATCTACGTGCTGAAATAGCGAAAGAACTCCATGTCACGAACCCTCAATCGCCAAGGTCGTCGCCACCCGCTGTCGTCGCTCGTTCTCATCCTCGTTGGACTGTTTGTCTCGGGTGGAGCATATGCAGCCGTTACCGGAACCGCCAGTGCCACCGATGCTCCGGTTTCCGCAAGCCAAATTGAAGACGGAAAGAAACTGTTTGCATCAAACTGCGCGTCGTGCCACGGACTCAGCGCGGAAGGTTCTGCAGCAGGTCCGTCGTTGATCGGCGCTGGCGCATTGTCGGTAGAGTTCCAGGTCGGTTCTGGTCGCATGCCGATGTCGGGCAGCGGACCACAGGCTGAAAAGAAGCCTGTTCAATTCACTCAGCCCGAAATTGACGCCATGGCGGCATGGGTTGCGAGCCTGGCTCCTGGACCCGGTGTTCCCGAAGCGTCGTCACTAGCAGGCGGCGACCCCTCTAACGGAGCTGAACTGTTTCGAGTGAACTGCGCGATGTGCCACAACGTCGCGGGTGCTGGTGGCGCTCTGACCGAAGGTAAGTGGGCCCCTCATCTCAAGAACATAGACCCCGTTCACGTATACGCGGCGATGGTTACTGGGCCACAGAACATGCCCGTGTTCTCGGACATGAACATCACGCCGGAAGAAAAGCGCGACATTATCGCGTACCTCAAATTTCTTGACGAGAACCCCTCGGTCGGTGGAATGGACCTGGGTGCACTTGGACCGGTCTCAGAAGGCCTCTTTGTCTGGATTTTTGCACTTGGCGGCCTCGTTGCCATCACCATCTGGCTGAGCGCGAAGTCCAACTAGGTTTACAGAAAGGTTCATCCCATGGCTGACAAGAAATCAGACGTCGTCACCAGCGTAGGCAGCGCGGTGTCACGTCCCGATCGTCTGCAGAATCCTGGGTTCGAACCCGAACACAAGCGCGTACACGACGAATCGCCGGAACGTGCGCGCGGTGCTGAGCGCGGCATCTCAATGTTGTTCGCCCTGTCCGGAATCCTCAGCGCGACAGCCTTTGCTCTCAACTTCATTTTCCCCATCGTTCCTGGGGACCTCATGTCGACTCGCTATAACAACATGTTTGTCGGTCTCGCGATTGCGGCCGGCCTGCTTTGCTTGGGTGTCGGAGCCGTCCACTGGGCGAAGGCCCTGATGCACGGCCACGAAATGGTGGAAGAGCGGCATGAAACGCGAGGCGATGACGCTACTCGAGCCCGTGCCGTCGAAATTTTTCAGGAAGCGAACAAAGAATCCGGTTGGACTCGACGTCGTCTTTTGCGCAACTCGCTAATCGGGGCTTTTGTGGCGTTGCCGATCCCCGCCGTAGCACTCTTCCGCGACCTCGCCCCCGCCGGCACCCCCGAAGAAAGGCTCGCGCACACAATCTGGGAAAAAGGTGTTCGATTGACGCACGACCCTAACGGCGTGCCCATCAAGGCGAGCGATGTCACGATCGGATCCGCGTTCCACGTCATCCCAGAGAACCTCTTGGAACTCGAAGAGGGCTTCCTCGACGAAAAAGCCAAAGCAGCCGTTCTTCTGATGCGCCTCCCCCTTGACGCGCTCAACGAAACGGAAGAACGTAAGACCTGGTCATACGACGGCATCGTCGCGTATTCCAAGATTTGTACCCACGTTGGATGCCCGGTGGCGCTCTACGAACAACAAACCCACAACCTGTTGTGCCCCTGCCACCAATCGCAGTTTGATGTGTCGAATCACTGTGCCGTAATCTTCGGACCAGCGGCACGCCCCCTTCCTCAACTACCAATCACGGTAGACTCGGAGGGATACTTGGTCGCCCAGAGCGACTTCCTCGAACCAGTTGGACCAAGCTATTGGGAGCGTAAACGATGAGCGTTGCGACACAAAAGAAGAGCACACCCCCGACATCGACGGGCGCGGGAATGAAGTTTGTCGGCGGAGTCTCGAACTATATTGACGAGAGGACGAGCATTTCCGGTGCCGTCAAATTCCTCGGTCGCAAAATCTTCCCTGACCACTGGTCATTCATGCTCGGCGAGATCGCGTTGTACTCTTTCGTCGTCATTCTTTTGTCAGGAACTTTCCTTACGTTCTTCTACGACCCATCGATGGTCGAGGTTCACTACGACGGCTCCTATGTCCCTCTCAAGGGAATCCACATGTCAGCGGCGTATTCCTCGACGTTGAACATCACGTTCGACGTCAGAGGTGGACTCCTCATGCGTCAGGTTCACCACTGGGCGGCGTTGTTGTTTGTCGCGGCAATTGGACTCCACATGCTTCGAGTCTTCTTCACGGGCGCGTTCCGCAAGCCTCGCGAAATCAACTGGGTGATCGGATTCGTTCTCTTCATCCTCGCGATGGCAGAAGGATTCACTGGTTACTCGCTCCCCGACGATCTGCTGTCAGGTAACGGCCTGCGAATCATTGACGGAATGATCAAGGCCATCCCGGGAATCGGAACCTGGATTTCCTTCCTGTTGTTCGGTGGCGAGTTCCCCGGCAACGACGTCATCCCGCGTTTGTACGTCTTGCACATCATGCTTTTACCCGCTCTCGTGATCGCACTCATAGCGATTCACATGGTGCTTCTGATTATCAACAAGCACACTCAATTTGCAGGACCGGGTCGAACGAACGACAACGTCGTAGGATCACCAATTCTCCCCGTCTTTGCGGCGAAGGCTGGAGGATTCTTCTTCCTCGTCTTTGGAATCATCATGTTGATTGCATCGCTATTCACAATCAACCCCATCTGGAACTACGGCCCTTACGACCCCTCCCCTGTTTCGGCAGGTACGCAACCAGACTGGTACATCGGATTTGCGGACGGAATGCTTCGTTTGATGCCACCCGGCTTGGAATTCGTCATCAATGGCTACACTCTGTCGCTCAACCTTCTCATCCCCATCGTTGTCTTGATGTTGTTCATCGTTGTCGTCATGGTCTACCCCTTCATCGAGGCCTGGGTCACAGGCGACAAGCGTGAGCACCACATCGCCGAGCGTCCGCGTAACCAACCCACGCGCACCGCAATTGGCGCTGCTGGGGTCACCTTCTACGCGGTCCTGTGGGCCGGAGCGGCGTCAGACCTCGTCGCGACGCATTTCCGCACCACAATCGAGGGAGTCATTCACACGCTCCAAATCTTGCTCATCGTTGGTCCCATTGCCGCCTTCTGGATGGCGAAGAAAATTGCACTGGCTCTCCAGCGCAAGGATCGCGAACTAGTGCTTCACGGCTATGAGTCGAGTCGAATTGTCCGCCTTCCTGGTGGCGAATATCGCGAGATTCACACGCCACTCGACGAGTTTGAGCAGTGGAAACTCGTGTCGTTCGACGAATACGCCCCCGCACAGCTTCGCCCGAATGCTCGCGGAAAGATCACGATCGGTGCGAGGATGCGGTCATCCGTCTCTCGTTTCTACTTCGAAGACCGGATTGCGCCTGTCGTCACAAAAGAACTCGAGTCAAGCAAGCACTAACGCGTCTGGGAACCGATTGCGGCCAAAATCAGGGCCAGAACGATGAAACCTGTCGCGAGGCAGCCGCAGCCGGAGAAAAACGAGGACAGGCATCCCCCGCCCTGTTGGCCGACAACGTTGACCACGAGGTTGGTGTTGGGAGGGACCTCAAACGACACTGGGTCATTTGACGTGAGATCGACTTCCTTTATTTCTGGGATTTCGGACGTTCCATCCGCCTTGGCATTAGCGCCGTTGGCTGAATCGTCGGGATCGGGAAGTGGTCCGCGAGTTTTGGTCACGTCCCCACACTATGCGCTCGCGCTGACATGAAATGCCCATTTGCGGCACTCCTCGCTGAGCAAAGCGAGGTTTAGCGGCGGTACGCTCCGCGAACCGGCTCAAAGAACCAGCCGATGAAGGTGATGAGTACAAGTCCCAGAGAGAATAACGCCAGCCAAATTCCAACGCTCATGGCCAGCATCGCCAAACCGCCCGCTGCGCCGGCGAAGAACGGCCACCACGACCACGGCAGATAGAAGCCCATCTCGGTGTCTCCGTCGTCTACATCGGCCAACAGGTTATCTTCTGGAAGCGTTCCGCCGGCTTGGCGTCGCAGATTGATATACAAGAAGCCACCAAGGAGCAAGAACATAACCATTGTCAGCGGAATCGCGAGGGTTCCCACCCATTCGATTGGAGACCCTGCGATGTAATTCCAGGTCGGGTAAACAACCGAGAAAAACAGGAAGAAAACGGAAAGCCAAAGGAATAGTTTTGTATTGAGTGGCATTTTTCGACCCTTTACTTATCCGAATATCCGGGTGGAGCTACCTCTGGGTGATTGAGGTCGAATGCGGGAGATTCCGAACGGATGCGCGGAATGGCGGTGAAGTTGTGGCGGGGCGGCGGGCTCGAGGTGGCCCATTCAAGCGAACGTCCGTAGCCCCACGGGTCGTTGACCCCAACCATTGGCGCGTTTCGCTTGGTCCACCAGACATTGAACAAGAACGGGATCATGGACACGGCAAGAATCATCGACCCAACAGTTGACAACTGGTTCATCCACGTAAAGCCGTCCTCGACCATATACGTTGCATAACGACGCGGCATTCCCAAAACTCCAGCCCAGTGCTGGATGAGGAACGTCATGTGGAAACCAACGAACAACAGCCAGAAGTGCAACTGGCCAAGGTCTTCGCGCAACTTGGCTCCGGTCCACTTGGGCCACCAGAAGTAGAAACCAGCGAACATAGCGAAGACCACGGTTCCAAAGACCACGTAGTGGAAGTGCGCGACGACAAAGTAGGAGTCCGAAAGGTTGAAGTCAAGAGGTGGCGACGCCAGAATCACGCCGGTCAAACCACCGAACACGAAGGAAACGAGGAACCCGAGGGTGAAAATCATGGGCGATTCGAACGTGATTGACCCTCGCCACATCGTGCCGATCCAGTTGAATATCTTCACCCCAGTTGGCACAGCGATCAACATCGTCATCAGAGCAAAGAATGGAAGCAACACACTTCCTGTCACGTACATGTGGTGAGCCCACACGGTCATCGACAGTGCGGCAATCGCGATGGTTGCAAAAACCAGGGTCTTGTAACCAAATATCGGCTTTCGCGCGAACACGGGAATGATCTCGGACACGATTCCAAAGAACGGTAACGCGATGATGTACACCTCGGGGTGACCAAAGAACCAAAACAGGTGTTGCCACAGAATTGATCCACCGGTGGCCGCGTCGTAGACGTGCGAACCAAATACCCGGTCGGATCCGAGCGTCAGTGCTGCCGCCGCAAATACGGGGAAGACCATAATGATCAGCAGAGACGTGATGAGCGTGTTCCACGAGAAAATGGACATACGCCACATCGTCATTCCCGGTGCGCGCATGGTGATGATTGTCGTGATGAAGTTGACGGCACCCATGATGGTTCCGAATCCAGAGAGACCCAATCCGAATACCCACATATTGGCGCCAACACCCGGCGTGTACGTCGCAGTAGACAGTGGCGCGTAGGCAAACCACCCAAACGACGCAGCGCCTTGTGGAGTCAAGAAGCCTGCAGTCGCGACGGCCGAACCGAAGAAGTAGAGCCAAAATGCGAGCGCGTTGAGTCTGGGAAAGGCAACATCCGGTGCACCGATCTGAATCGGCATCAGAACGTTAGCGAACGCGGCAAAGAGCGGCGTCGCAAACATGAGAAGCATCAAGGTTCCGTGCATCGTGAACAGCTGGTTGTACTGCTCCTTGGTGACAAGGTCCATCCCAGGCTGGAACAATTGGGCACGAATGATCAGGGCCATCACGCCGGCGATCAAGAAGTAAGCGAACGACGTGATGAAGTACATATACCCGATGGTCTTGTGATTCGTCGTCGTCAAATAGTCAAGAAAAACCGACCCCTGGCGGCCAGCGGCTGGTGTGCTAGCGCCTTCGGGAATGGCCGGTGCTGCCGGGCGTGGTGCTGTCGTTGTCATGGCTGTGCCCTAACTGTCTGTGTTTCCATCGGTGCCGGGAAGGTTATTGTTCGCGTTGTACTCGGGACCGAGTCGGCCAATCATGTCCTGATCGCGAAGATTCTGCATTTGTGCGTCATATTCGGCCTGCGAAACAACCTTGACCGTGAAGAGCATAAGCGAGTGATATTCGCCACACAGTTCGGCACACTTTCCGCGGTATGTTCCTTCTTTTTCAGGAGTCACGTACCAGTGGTTCGTCTTTCCAGGAATCATGTCCTTCTTGTAAAGAAAGTCAAGGATCCAGAACGAGTGGTTGACATCGCGCGACTCAATGCTGATTTCAATCGACTTGCCGACTGGCAAATACAAAGTCGGCAACGAGTCAATGTCAATCGTCTTGTCTGGCTTCTCTCTCGCCTGAACGCCAGAGAAGTGCACGTCGTCAGAAAGGTAGTTGAAGTCCCAGGCCCACCGCTTCCCGAACACCTCGATTTTGACGTCCGGGTTGGGGTTTACTTGTTCGATAATCGCCTGATCACGGGCGGTGAAGGCAAAAAAGCCAAGGACCAAAATCAGCGGCACGATGGTGAAGAACGTTTCGATCGGGGTGTTATATCGCAGTTGCGACGGCAGTCCTGTATCCGTCTTTCGGCGGCGGTAAGCAAGTGCCGCCCAGATGATGAGTCCCCAGGTGATTGCACCGACAACCAACAGCACGATCCACGAGGTGGACCACAGTCCGATGATGAGCGACGTGTGGTTTGTCACGCCCGCTTCCGATGGGAGAAATCCGCGAAGTTCTTGGGCCGTGCAACCCGAGAGGGCCAGTGCTGCAGCGATCGCGGCACTTGCTGCGGTCAAGCGGAGAACAATCTTTGGCACTGGAAACCTCTCGACATACGTGGTGCGGTGTTTGTAGTCTACGACATCCCACGAGACGGTTTCGCGCATTTGACACGAAAAAACCGCGAAAATCTGCCGATTTTGCGCGGTTGATTCTTCTCGACGGAGGTTAGTTGAACGAGTCTCCGCACGCGCACGTGCTTGCCGCATTGGGATTGTTGATCTGGAATCCGGACGAGTGGAGCGTGTCTTCGTAGTCGATCGACGCGCCATCGAGATACGGCGCACTCTTTTTGTCAACCACAACTTCGACGCCGTCAAATGCGACGATTGCGTCACCGTCGTTGTCGCGTTCGTCGAAGAACATGTCGTACTTGAATCCGCTGCATCCTCCGGCCTTGACGACCAGTCGGAGCCGCAAGTCATCGCGCTGTTCTCGTTCCATCAATGCTTTCGCCTTGATGGCGGCGGTCGGAGTGAGCACGACGCCGTGGGATTTTTCGGTCACAGTTGTTCCGGTGATTTCGGTCATAGTTTGATTTTACCTCGTCCGTTCGTCAATCGCGATCATTCAGTCGAATAAGGAACAAAGTCTCGGCGATGATGGCTCGGCGCAAAACCGAGAGTGACAGTGATTCGTTGGGGCTGTGAGCTCGGGAAAGCGGGTCCTCTACTCCGGTGATGAGAATCTGAGCGTTTGGGAATCGTTCTACTAAATCAGCGACGAAAGGAATGGAGCCGCCCACTCCCACCTTGACCGGATCAGCGCCTTCCCAGGCATCGCGCAGTGCCTCGAGTTCGAGTGTCGCCGCACTCCCCGAGGAATCCACGAGGAACGAATTGCCCAAATCGATGTGACTAAATTCGAGATGAGCGCCCCATGGGACGGTCGTGCGTAGATGCTTTTCGATGTGTGCGAACGCGTCGGCCGAGGTCTGCCCAGGTGCAATGCGAACCGAAATCTTAACTGTTACCGATGGAATCAACGTGTTGGATGCGTTTTGGACGGTTGGCGCATCGATACCGGTGATGGAAATCGCTGGCTGGAACCACAAGCGCGAGAGAATCGGTCCGGACCCGATATCGCTGACACCGTCTTTCAATCCCGAATCGTGGACCAGTTCGTCTCGAGTGAAATCGGGTACCGGGGCATTATGCGACTGAAGGCCCGCGATAGCCACGGAACCGTCCTCGTTGTACATTCTGGCCAATAGCGTTGTCGCCGCCATCATTGCGTCGGGAACTGCTCCCCCGAGCATTCCCGAATGCGACGCGTGGTCGAGTGTTGACACGGTGAGTGAGAAGGCCACGTTTCCGCGCAGACTGACGGTCAAAGACGGGATGTCCACCGAGCGGTTGTCCGAGTCGGCGACCACGATGACGTCACTTTCCAAAATCGCGGCGTGACGATCGAGGATTGAGGTGAAGGAACGAGAACCAAACTCTTCCTCCCCCTCGATGAACAGTGCGACACCGATTTTCATGTCGTCACCGAGCATGTCGACCACCGCCTCAAGCGCAGTCAAGTGCACGACGACCCCGGCCTTATCGTCAGCTGCGCCTCGACCGTACAGACGTCCATCTCGCTCTAGCGGCTCGAACGGTTCGCTCTCCCACGACTGTGAATCACCCGGAGGCTGAACATCGTGGTGGGCATACAGCAAAACCGTCGGATAACCCGGTGCCGGGTTCCGACGCGCGAGGACAGCCGGCTGGCCGTACCCGGGCCCATCGGCAAAAGGTTCGGTCACGACACGAACGTCCTCAAACATCCCTAATGCACGCACGCGTTCCGCGACGAACTCGGCGGAACGATGAACCTCCTCGGGCGGAAAACCGTCCCACGACACGCTCGGAATTCGAACCAACGCCTTGAGAGTCTCGACCGATTCGTCGAAGCGTGCGTCAATTCGGGCGCGAATATCGTCAAGGGAGCGAGAGGAATGCGTCATAACGGTAATCTTAGAAGCACCAATCGAGAGGAACCGTCGTGACCGACTCCGCCGACACTTCGCCCGCCACCGGCAAAGGACGAGCCACACCCAGCCGTAAAGAGCGTGAAGCTGCCAACAAGCGCCCTCTCGTCGCGAAGCGCACAAAGACCAAGATCACGAAGGAAGACCGTCGGAAGCGTGCGAACGAACGCCTCGTTGCGCGCCAGGGTTACGAAGCTGGTGACGAGCGATACATGCCGGCTCGCGACAAAGGTGCTCAGCGCCGTTTCGTTCGCGACTTCGTCGACGCGCGGTACACCGTCGGAGAGTTCATGATCCCGCTCATGTTCGCAGTCATCATTGCTACCTTCCTCCCTCAATACAGTGCGACGGATGGATCCGGAGCTACCCTTCAGCTCACGGTTCTCATCGCCATGTATGGCTTCTTTGTCATCGCAGTCATCGATGCACTGATTTTCAGCCGCAAATTGATCCGTCTGATGTCAAACAAGTTCGGTGCATCGAACATCGAAAAAGGACACCGCTGGTACGCATCGACCCGCGCATTCCAGTTCCGACCTCTGCGAGTTCCCAAACCGCAGGTGACCCGCGGCGAGCACCCGTCATAGCCCGCGGGTAGTTCCCTTAGCGAGCCGCGCCGCCCAGAACGGCCCCTCGTAAAGGAACGCCGTGTAGCCCTGAACCAAAGTTGCGCCTGCGGATAATCGCTCTGCGACATCAGAAGCCGTCGTGACACCCCCGACCGAGATGATGCAGAGGCCTGAGCCCACTCGGGATCGCAAACGACGGACGATTTGTAAGGACCGTTCAGCGAGTGGCGGACCCGAAAGTCCACCCGCGCCCATCGCGTCGACTTCCGCAGCGGGGGTGGATAGCCCATCCCGGGACAGAGTGGTGTTGGTAGCGATGATGCCGTCCAATCCAATCTGAACAACAAGGTCTGCAACCGCATCGATTGCGCGATCTGTCAGGTCCGGCGCAATCTTAACCAATACGGGGGTTGTGCCAGCTTCACTTTTGACGTCCCGCAAAAGCGGTTCAAGTTTGTCAATTTCTTGAAGTCCGCGAAGTCCTGGCGTATTGGGCGACGACACATTGACGACCAAATAGTCAGCAACCGGCGCCAAAAGCCTGGTCGAGGCAAGATAATCGCCGCGGGCATCATCGACATCTACTCGTCGACTCTTTCCGATATTGACGCCCACGATTGGTCCGCGACGACGACGAAGTCGTGGCGCCACGACCGCTGCGCCATCATTGTTGAATCCCATCCGGTTGATTAGCGCGAGATCATCACGGAGTCTGAAAAGTCGTGGCCGAGGATTTCCTTCCTGCGGATGAGCGGTGACCGTACCAACCTCGACATGGCCGAACCCTAACCCCCAGAGGATTCGATAGGCGATGGCATTCTTATCGAAACCGGCCGCGAGGCCAAACGGTGATTCAAAGTGCAAACCCAGTGCATCGACTCTCGCCGACCTCGGTGGACGCGTAAAAATTCGAAGAAGAGGGGTGAGTCCAAGACGTTGCCCCACAACCAAAAGTGACATCACGAGTTCGTGCGCGTTTTCGGCGTCCATCTTCGCGAAAACGAGTCGAAACAGGGTGCGATAAATCACGCAGTATCGCCCTTCGATTCCTCTTCGGCTTTCAAGACGACGATGGCTGACTCAAAATCGTTGAGCGAATCGAACGCTTGATACACACTCGCAAATCGCAAATAGGCAACGAGATCAATCGTGCGAAGTTCTGGAAGAATCGCCAAACCAATCTCGTTGGCATCAATTTGGGAGACTCCCGTGGCTCGGATGCTCTCTTCGACGCGCTGTGCAAGTCCCGCCAAATCCGCATCCGACACAGGGCGTCCCTGACATGCTTTGCGTACACCCGCCACGATCTTCTCTCGAGAAAAGGCCTCGATGACACCGTTGCGTTTGATGACTGACAGGCTTGCCGTTTCGAGAGTCGACCAGCGACCACCGCAATCCGGGCACTCCCGTCGACGCCTTACGGACAGTCCATCTTCCGAGGTACGCGAGTCGATGACGCGAGTATCGGTAAAGCGGCAAAAGGGGCAAAACATCTAGTCACCTTTCGCGTAGGGCGAGAACTGCGTTGCCGTGATTTTCCATGTTACCGTTCGGGAATAATGAAGAGCAGAAAGTCATTGAGAGGATTGTGACCATCGTGACGCCACAGGAGGCATTCCTCGCAGCATTCTCTTTGCATCCCGCTGGCGTTGCGGTGATCACGGGAAACTTGGACGATGGAACGCCCGCCGGGTTCACGGCAACGTCACTGGCCTCGTTCTCTGCCTCTCCCCCTCGAGCTACTGTCAACATTGCGCAACACGCCTCGTCGTACCCCGCGTTAGCAAAGGGCAAAGCCGTCATTCTCCATTTCCTCAGCGGCGACCAGGTAGGTATCGCGCGCATCATGGCAGGTGACTTCTCGCAGCGCTTTGTGGGCGACCACTGGGCCCCGGGACTGGGCGGTCTCCCCCAACTGCGCGGCGTTCGAGCCGCGCTGCTCGCCACAGTGGTGGCCGTTACAGAGGTCGGCGACAACGCCGCAATCGTCTTTGATATCAGCAACGGTGAAACCCATCCTGATTACCCGCCCCTCGTGTACGTCGATCGCCGCTATCACCGCGTCGGTGACATCGTGCCCGACTAAACGAAACAGTTAGGCCCGAGAACCCGCTTGAGTTCACCGAAGAGAGGCCCACTCACGGCGACGCGGTGTGGCAGCGTGAACACCTGGATTCCCGTCGCATGGCGAAGTCGGAGTTCCACCTCGGCATCGCCCGGGTATCGCTTGAGAACGTCATCCAACTCAGCAATCAGTGTCGCCGTCGAATGTTCCGATGGCACTTGAACCCTGATGATCGATACCTCCGCGTCCTGAGAAACGTCAAGGTGTTTTACATTTCGGACCATCATCGAAAGGAATTGTTCGCGTAGGCGAACGCGACCACTAATCGCGACCAACGAGTCGTTGACGAGTAGCGGGCGAAGGTCGTCGTAGGCCTTCCCCAGAATCGACAGATCGATGGAACCAGACATGTCCTCGAGAACGGCAGACGCGTACTGCTTGCCCGATGCTCGTGCCGTGCGATGTTCGATGTTGCGCAACAGCCCTGTCAGCGTGATGACATCGTCTTCCGATGCCCCCTGCAACTCCCATTCGGTCTCATCACCGTCGCTTTCAGCAACTTTGGGGATGGCGGTGAGATCGCTGACATACAACGTCCGGTGGCGCTGAAGAATCGTCTCTTGACCGTTAAGGGGGTGGTCGGAAACATACAACCCCAACATTTCGCGTTCGAATTCGAGTTTGGTCTTGCGTGGCCATTCAGGTCGATCCGGAATTAATTGCAACGGCTGATCGAATAGTTCTCCGAAATCAAATCCCACATCGCCCTTCGACGCGTCCTTCTTCTCGCGCGTCGCGTCGTCAACGACTTTTTCGTGGACTTCGATGAGGGCTCGGCGTGTGTGACCGAACCGGTCGAACGCTCCCGACTTGAAGAGTGACTCGATGGTACGTTTATTGAGCGCGGGCAAAGGCACTCGATTAAGGAAGTTTTCCACCGACGTGTACTCGCCACCCGACATTCGTTCGGTTGTCACGTGAGAAACAACGCTTTCACCGACGTTCTTAATCGATCCGAGTCCGAACCGGACGTCGTCACCGACCGCGGTGAAATACAGATCCGACTCGTTGATGTCTGGGGGTAGAACTGTGACCCCCATGCGGCGCGCCTCGACGAGATAACCGCCCAGCTTGTCGCGGTCGTCTCCGACGGATGTGAGAAGTGCAGCGATGAATTCAGCCGGGTAGTGCGCTTTGAGGTAGGCGGTGAAGTAGGCGATCACGCCGTAGGCGGCCGAGTGGGACTTGTTGAAGGCGTAATCCGAGAACGGAACGAGGATGTCCCACAGGGTCTTGATCGCGGGTTTGGTGTACCCGCGCTCTAACATTCCAGCCGAGAACAATGGAAACTCTTTATCGAGGGTTTCCTTGCTCTTCTTTCCCATTGCGCGACGTAGATTGTCGGCCTGTCCGAGCGAATACCCCGCCACGCGCTGAGCGATCTCCATGACCTGCTCTTGATAGACGATCAAACCGTAGGTCGGTCCAAGAATGTCCGCGAGTGATTCCGCGAGTTCGGGGTGGATGGGCGTGATCGCTTGTTGCCCTTGTTTCCGCATCGCGTAATTCGTGTGTGACTTCGCACCCATCGGACCCGGGCGATACAGGGCGAGAACAGCAGAAATGTCTTCGAAATGGTCGGGACGCATTTGTTTGAGAAGCTGCCGCATCGGCGGCGAATCGAGTTGGAAGATTCCCAGCGTTTCGCCCGTCGACAACAATTCGTAAACGCCGGGGTCGTTGAAGTCAAGGTCTTCGAGAACAAGATCGATACCTCGATTTCGTTTGATGTTGACGAGGGCATCGTCGAGGATGTCGAGATTTCGAAGACCCAAGAAGTCCATCTTGATCAGCCCAAGCTTTTCGCACGTCGGGTAATCGAATTGCGTGATGATCTGACCGTCGTTGTCGCGCATCATGAGTGGGACGATGTCTGCCAGTGGCGTGTCCGACATGATGACACCGGCAGCATGCACTCCCGTGTTTCGCTTGATGTTTTCGATACCGAGCGCAGTCTCAAAGACCGCTTTGGTGTCTGCCGATTCCTCGATTACTTCGCGAAATTGGGCCGATTCTTTGAAACGAGGGTTTTCGGTGTCATACATCTCTCCGAGCGACATATCACGGCCGGCAATCATGGGCGGAACCGCCTTCGACAGTTTCTCGCCCATTCCATAGGGGAAGCCCATGACGCGCGATGCGTCCTTCAGTGCTTGTTTCGCCTTGATGATGTTGAACGTCGCAATTTGCGCGACGCGGTCTGAGCCATATTTGCCCGTCACGTATCGCTTGACGTCATCGCGCCGCCTGGTCGAAAAGTCAATATCGAAGTCGGGCATCGATTCACGTTCAGGGTTCAAGAACCGTTCAAAAAGCAATCCGTGTTCGATCGGATCAAGATCCGTTATTCGCATCGCAAAGGCGGCGAGTGAGCCGGCGCCGGACCCACGACCAGGACCAACGCGGACGCCATTTTCACGGGCCCATTTCACGAAGTCCGCCACGACGAGGTAATAGCCAGGAAATCCCTTACTGGTGATCACCTCGATTTCATATTTTGCGCGTTCTTCAATTTCTGGAGTCAGTCCGTTGGGGTATCGATAGGCCAGTCCGGTGATTACCTCGCGTTCGAACGCCGCTGCCTCGGAGTCACCGGGTTCGACGGGGAATTGGGGCATGTGACTTACCGAGGTGTCGAATTCGACATTGCACCGTTCGGCAATGAGCAGCGTGTTGTCGGCGGCCTCGGGATGATCGGGGAACAACGATCGCATTTGGGCTGCAGACTTCAGATAGAAATCGTCGGACTCAAACTTGAAGCGTTTCTCGTCCAGCAGGGTCGTACCAGATTGGACGCATAATAGCGCGGCGTGCGACTTCGCGTCGTGTGCGTGGGTGTAATGCAGGTCGTTCGTCAGGACAAGGGGAAGGTCGAGTTCTTTTGCGAGTCGCAACAAGTCTTTGATTCCGCGCCTCTCGATGGACAATCCGTGGTCCATGATTTCAATGAAAAAGTTTTCTTTGCCCAAGATGTCGCGCATTGTTTCCGCCGCGACTTTTGCGCCTTCGTAATCACCGATCCGGATCTTGGTTTGAATCTCGCCCGACACGCACCCGCTCGTGGCGATGAGTCCTTTTGAGTGCGTGCTGAGGAGGTCGAGGTCAATTCGGGGTTTGTGATAAAAGCCCTCGATATAAGACGATGTCGACATCGAAAAGAGATTGTGCATCCCCTCGGTGGTCTCGCTGAGAAGCGTGAGGTGCGTATAGGCTCCGCGGGCAGAGACATCGTTCTCACCGCCGTCAGTCCACTGCACTGGCTTCTTGTGGTGTCGGCCCTCAGGAGCGAAGTAGGCCTCAAGGCCGATGATTGCCTTAATGTCGCGGTCCTTGGCCTGTTTCCACATCTCGAACGCACCGAACAGGGTCCCGTGGTCTGTCATCGCGATGGCGGGCATCTGCTGAGCCACCACCTCGTCCAACAGGCTGCCGATACGCGCTGCACCGTCGAGCATCGAGTTGTCCGTGTGAACGTGTAAATGTACGAACGAACTCGACACGGACTCTCCTTTTGGCGATTGCGGACTTTCAGTTTAGGTCGGTCGGCGGACGGGTCAGTGAGGCGCGTCAGCGAGTTGCGAGAAGTTCCAGTGAATGCTCCAAATCTGGTGCGTAGTCGCTCGTGATCTCAAGCTCGTCCCCCGTCGTCGGGTGGTTGAATCGTAGCCGGACGGCGTGGAGCCATTGGCGCGTCAGCTCGAGTCGCGTCGCGATGGTGGGGTTTGCTCCATATAACAAATCACCGACGAGTGGATGACGCTGTGCAGCCATGTGCACCCGGATCTGGTGTGTGCGACCAGTCTCGAGCCCCACCGACAAGAGTGTTGCTGCAGGGTAACTGGCGAGAGTGTCAAAGTGTGTAACGGCGTTGCGCCCTTCGTGGGTGACAGCGAATTTCCAGGCCGAACCAGGGTGACGACCAATCGGTGCATCTATTGTTCCCGAAGGCGGAGCCATCTCTCCCTGAACAAGCGCGTGGTATTCCTTGAACACCTCACGGTCCTTGAATTTCCGCTTCATGACCGAATAGGCAATCTCACTCTTGGCCACAATCATGAGACCCGACGTTCCGACATCAAGCCGGTGGACGATTCCCTGGCGTTCTGGCGGTCCCGACGTTGCGATTCGATACCCGGCTCCGGCTAGAGCTCCCAAAACCGTGTCACCCTCCCATCCCAGCGAGGGATGAGCGGCGAGGGACGGAGGCTTACTCACGACAACAATGTCATCGTCGTCATAGATTATTTGCATGTCGGCTATGACGACCGGGACGATCTCAGGTTCGCGTGGGTCGTCCCACACAATGGACAACAGTGCATCTGACAACAATCTGTCGGACTTGGTTGCCACTCGCCCATCAATTTCGACACCGCCGCGTTCAATGACCTCACCTGCGAATGTGCGAGAAAACCCCAACAGTTTGGCTACGGCGACATCCACTCTTTCCCCGACAAGACCATCGGGTACCACAAGCGAGCGATGCTGAGGCATCGCAGCTAGAAGGAGTTGGCGGATTCCTGACCGCTGTTGGCCAGGTCTGCAAGCTGCTTTTCGAGATGCTGCTTGAGGTGCTGACGGTACTCTTTCTCGAACTGCTTGAGACGTTCGATTTCGCGCTCGACCGCAATTCGTTGCTGGTCGAGGACGTTGATCTCGTTGCGCTGTCGAAGTTCTGCTTCGGCCAACATTCGCGTCACGTGGTTCTTGCCCTCTTCGATAATCCGATCGCGCTCGGTGTATCCCTCTTGGATGTGCTGGTCGTGAAGTTTGCGGGCGAGTTGGAGTAATTGGCTCGACGTACCGGTCTCTGCGGTTCCAACTATGGGGCTAGCCGCCAGGGACCCTCCGCTGCGCTGTAGTTCCGCCACACGGGATTCAGACGCCAAGATTTTTTGGTTTAGACCATCGTTTTCGATTTGGATGCGACGAAGTTCCTTAACGACCTCGTCGAGGAAGTCGTCAACATCATCTGGGTCATAACCATCGCGTTTCGTCTTGAATTGTTTGTTAACAATGTCTTCAGCGCTCAACATTGGCCGGCCTCATTCCTTAGGACAACCGCTTTATCGGTTGACAACACTTTACCGCGAACCCTAAACAACCCAGGACATTGCAATGTACGTGCCGAACAGCAACAACGTCCACGACAGGTCGATCGCAACGGCACCAATCCGCAGCGGCTTGATGAATCGTCGCAGAAAGCGGAGCGGTGGGTCCGTTACGGTGTAGGTCGCTTCTGCGATAAGCAACACCACACCTCGAGGGCGCCACTGTGGGGCGATTTGTTGAACCCACTCCAGGATGAAGCGAGCCCACAGCAATGCCGAGAAGCACCACAGAATCACCCAGAGGATGTTTGCCAACCCTGGCATTGACTATGCCAGGAGTTCTTCGTCGTCGCTCGTCTGCAGGCTGTTCTGGTCAAGCTCGTCGTCGAACTGTTCAATCCCCGCGGGGGTCAACATGAACACCTTGACGGCAACGCGTCGAATGGTTCCGTCAAGACCCTTGACAAGGCCTGACATGAAGTCGATTAGACGGCGAACGTCGGCTTCTTGCATCATTGACAAGTCAACGATGATCGGGGAGCCATCGGCAAAGGTCTCTGCGATTCCCGACGCGTCAGATGCGTATCGGCGAGGACGCATGGTGTGAATGACCGAATACGACGGTTCGCGGCGTGAACGGCTCATCGAACGCACCGGGGCGACGACAGGACGGGGGCCGGAAGCACGAGGCACATCAGGGCGAACGCTGGTGCGTTCGCGCGGGGACTGGGATGACGACGCAACGAATCCAAGGTATTCAAGTGTTTTCCTCATGACGATGTCCTCTCCTTGAGGTTTTCATCAGATTAACGCGGTGTGGGGCGATTTCCCGTGATTGACGAACCAATCCGAAGGTGTGTCGCGCCGTGCTCGATTGCCGGTTTCCAATCAGCACTCATGCCCGCCGAGATCTCCGTCGAGTTCGGGTAGGCCTGACGAAGTATCTGCGACATCGTGGCAACTTGGGCGAACGCTGCGCTCGGGTCCGCGTTCTGAGGTGCGACCGCCATCACGCCTCGCAGGTCAATTGTGCCGGCGGCAACAATTCTCTCCGCGAGTCGCAACATTTCATCGGCGGTTGCTACTCCCCCACGGCCGGGATCGTCTGTCAGGTTCAACTCGATGAAGCCATTTACCCGATGTTCGGATGTAACGAGGGCGTCTACGACGGAATCCCGATCGAGCGAGTGAATAACCGATGCGTACCGCGCGATTGCCCTGGCCTTGTTGGATTGGATTTGCCCGACGAAATGCCATGTCAGGTC
>Ga0214921_10003483_pt1 | contig 24003 bp, 19 predicted proteins | sample LL1505_MetaG_FD_177992 | JGI IMG/M metagenome (GOLD analysis project Ga0214921, IMG submission 177992) | Freshwater microbial communities from Lake Lanier, Atlanta, Georgia, United States - LL-1505 | ecosystem: Environmental > Aquatic > Freshwater > Lake | place: USA: Georgia | collected...
ACGAGAGGTGGCGCGTAGCCAGGCGCGAAGCGTGCGTAGGCGGGTGGTGTCGTCGGCAAGCAGTCGGGCGTTTGGCGAAGTGGCGAAGGTCGCGGCGGGGCGCGAGGCGGTCCACATCTGGCGTGCTGCGGTGCGCGCGGAGCGGAGGTCGGCGGCGAAGTTGAGGCAGGTCTCGGTGAATGTAGTCAGCAGCGGCGTGGCGCGGGCGGAGTCGGCGTGGCGGCGGATCCGGTTGGTAAGGCTGGCGGCGGTGCGCACAAAGACTTCGCGGCGGGCCAAGTAGGACTGGAAGTGAAGGGTAGCGCTCAAAAAGCCCAAGGCGGAAACTGCAGTGGATAAAGGGGGGGAGGCGAGGCGTTCGAGGGCGCGGGCGGCTCGGGCGTGGGGCCTAGGGCTATCGCGCCGGCCGGCAACCGGGGCCCAGCCGTGGTTGATCTCCCAGCGGGAATTGCCGCAAAAAGCGTGTGCGTCGGTCGCCAAGAGGCGGCGGGCGAGTGAACGGGCGGAGACGGTCCCGATAGTAGGTTCGAGTCGTTTGAGACCGGCAGCGAGCAGGCTGGACGGATCGTCTGCCGACGAGGGTTCGAGCCAAAGCGTGGCGGCCGCGGCATCCATCAAAGTGGTGGTGGGCAGGGATAACCGGTAGGGTTCCCAGCTGGTTACCAAGAAGCCGGTCGCGGAGGTGGCGCGGGCGCGGCGGTGCCAGGCGGCGATATTTTGCAGGCGGTCAGTCCACACGGGGGCGGATTCGTGGCGGAAGGCGCCGTTCATCGGGCAGGCCCAGTAGGCGATACCAGCGGTGGCGAGGGAGGGTGCGAGGTCGTAGTTATTAAAATTATACAACTCCATCCGCGGTTGGCGGGCGAAGGCATGGTAATACCAGTCGTAAGCGGAGAGGCTGGAGTGTTGCGGCAACTGCGGGATCGCCGCGGGCAGCAGGGCGAGCATGTCGGCCCAGAGGCCCAAGGTGAGCCGGTGGCGGTCGGCGGCGGCATGGAGGCGGCAGACGTAGCGGGCGAAATGAGTGGCGAGACCAACCTCGGCGATCTCGACGATGGCGAGGGGGTGTTTGCCCAAGTGGAAACTCTCGTCGAGTCCGGCGTGGATTTCGCCGGCGGTGCACAGCGGGGCGAGGTCGTAAAAGAGTTTGTCCACCAGCTCTGGCGTGCGCGGGTGGAGAGGGCAGATTTGGCCGGTGGCGAGGGCGGCTCCGGTGGCGGGGTCACGTAGCTCATTCAGGTCGCGCCAGGCAGGGGTTTTGACGATATACTGGGTGTGTCCGAGGAGGTTGGCGATGGGGACGGTCTTGATGCCGTAAGCGGAGGCGGCGGCCACGAGTTTTTCGAGTTCGCGCCAGCCGTAGGCGTCGGCGCGGGCTACGCCGGGCAGGGAGGGATAATCCACCGCGTCCTCGAGGTGCAGGTAAAGGCGGTCGTAGCCCCAGTCGGCGTAGCGGGGGAGGAGGCCGAGGAGGTGGTCGAGGCGTTCGACTTGGCGGGCGAGGTCCCACTGGAAGGCGCGAAGCATGAGAATGGACCAAAACGACTCCGCCCGCGCTGTCGAGTGACTGCGCGGGCGGAGCGGAAACCGGCGTAGGCCGGGGAAGCGTATTGATCGCTTAGAACTTATAGGACACGTCGACGAAGAACTGGCGTCCGATCGCGCCGTAGGTGCCGGTGTCGACGTTCGAGTCGGTGTTTACGGTTGGATCGAGGGGCCCGAAGCGGTTGAACAAGTTGTTCACGCCGAAGGTGACCTTCAAGCCGGAGAGGTAACGCACACCCTTGGGCACTTCATAGGACACGGCGGTGTCGATGGAGTGGTAGGGTTTGATGTGTGAACTGTCTTCAAACCCGTCCAGACCGGGGATGTAGCGCCAACCGACCATCAAGGAGTAATCGGAGATGCTGTAATCCAAGGAGGTGTAGGACTGCCAGTCGGGGAGCGTGCCATTCAGGAAGGAGGACTTGCCGGCATAGTCCTCGGCTTTGTCGCCGGGGAGGATAGCGGTCTCGTAGGAGAGGTAGATGCCAACGTTGGTATTCAGGGTGAAGACGCCCGCGCCGTCGGTATCGAAGACGTAGGTGCCGGCGACGTCGAAGCCCTGAATGTCTACACCGGAGAGGTTGGCCAACGGATTGGTCAGGTAAACGTCGTCGGGCACTTCGGATAATTGACCAGGGGCGGTGACTTTATCGCCGGTGAAGCCATTCAAGCGGACGAGATCGGCGTATTTCGAGGCGGCGCCCTTGGTCTCTACATCCTGGAGGATATCGATGTCAGGCACGCGGCTAACTAAGCCGTCCTGTTTGATACGGAAGTAGTCCACGGATACCTTCAAGCCCTTGATGCTTTCGGGTGAGAGCACGAAGCCGATCGTGTAATTCTGCGACTCAGCAGGAGCGAGATCAGGGTTGGAGGTGGACCGTGAGTTGGATTGATAGCTATCGACCGGGGTGAGGGTGGAGTCAGCTGGGTTGAGGGTGCCGGGCGTGCTATAACCAACGTTAGCGGGACCGTTGATTTGATAGAGCGTGGGCGCGACGAACGACTCCGAGTAGGTGCCGCGTAGGGCGAAGGAGTCGTTGATGGGCAGGTAGCGTAAGGTCAGCTTAGGAACGATGGGGTCTTTATTGTCGCTATACTGCTCAAATCGGCCGGCGCCGCTGACTTCCAGGTAATGGGCGGCGGGAGCATCCTTCAGCAGGGGAACACGGATCTCGGTGAAGAAGGAGTGGATGTCGCGGGAGGCGCTGAAGGGCTGCAGGGAGGTGGCGCCGAGCCAGCCAAGATTGCCGGCAGCGTCGGGCTGGCTGAGCGGGTCGGCGTTAGCGTGCAGTTCCTCGTGACGGGTTTCGCCGCCCAGAGCCATATCGAGATCGCCGGCGGGCAGCGTCAGGAGAGTCCCGTAGAACTTCACGTCGGCTCCGCCGAGGATGCTCTTGTAGGAACCGTGAGCGGTTCCGATGGCACCGGAGGCCTCGACTGCACCGGGGGCCTGTTCGCGGGCGAAGAAGTTGATCAAACCGCTGTCAACGGCTGCTTGAAGTTTATCCAAATTAACCACGCCAGGATTCTGGTAATCTTGATCTGCGCGGCTGTAATTGCCGGCGACGGACCAGTGCCAGGTATCCGAGAGTTTACCTTCAAAGCCGAGGACGCCGCGATAGGCTTCGGTCTCGTTGTTATAAGCGCGAGGGTGCTCGATGAAGCGGTTGCGACCTTTCACTTTTTCATCGAACGGATTGCCATTTTTGCCGGCCTCGAAGTTGAGCGACAGGGGCTGGCCGTTGATCTGAGAGGCGGTGCTGGTTTTGACTGCCAGTATATCACCGAAGAGTTTTACGCGGTCGTTGAACTGGTGGGAGAACGCTGAGGTTACACCGGAGCGTTCGTTGGCGATGATCTGAGTAACGTAGCGGGCGAGGTTGAAATTCAAGATCTGCTGGCCGGCGGTATTGGGGCCCCCGTAGGTGCCATCAGTCACTAGATCGGCGGCGGGCCGGCCTCCTCCGACGACGGTAGGAGTATTAACAGAAGGGCTCAGCAGGTAGAAGTCGCCGCCAATATTGACCGAACCGGCGAAGGTGGCGGTGCCGTAGGTTTCGGCGGAGTAGGGGCGCTCGTAGTTGAAAACCGGATCCTGATTGGCGAATTCAGCGGCTACGGTGATCTTGGTCTTGCCGTCGCTGACTCCGCCCACTGCGTAGACGGAGCGCTCGATCGCGTTACCCTTGTTGTCGGTCCAAGCGTAGCGACCACCCACCTCTAGGCCGTCGTAGTCGTCCTTCATCAGGACATTGATCACGCCGGAGACGGCGTCGGTGCCGTAAATGGCGGAAGCGCCATCGGGCAGGACCTCGATGGACTTCACGGCGGCGAAGGGCACCAGGTTGACGTCGGTAAACATCAGGCCACCGCTGGCGCCGACGGGGGCGTAGGCCATGCGCCGACCATTGAAGAGGACGAGGGTCGCGGCGTTACGCAGGGCGAGCTGGGTGCCGCCATTGGTTGAACCGCTGCCTACGTTGGCGTTGGCCGTGCCGAGGTTTCCGTTGCCGGAAAGCTGTGGGACGCGACGGCGAAGGGCGTCGCCGATGTTGGAGCGACTCGATGCGGCGTTTACCTGATCTGCGCTGATGGAAATGACGGGAATCGCGACGGCATCCGCCGCGAAGGGAAGGTAGGATCCGGTCACCTCAATTGGTTCCAAGGTGACGACCTGATCGGCTGGGGCCGGCGCGGCCGGCGGCACTTCGGTTGGCAATTTGGAATCGGCCGCCGCCAGCAGGCTGGCGGCTGGTAGGGTTACGGCTAGGCAACCGGCTTTCCATTGGTTTTTCGAGACGCGGGGGGATTTCATAGGTGCGTTTTTTAGTTAGGTTTGGGGTATACGATCCATCTAGCTGACACTTAAATGTAACGGATACCGCCGAGTTCCTGTCAGGCTTTTTCCTCAGTCCTAATTTAGTCGAAAACAGTGTATTTAAGAGAGCTTAACTATTGTTATATAACGCATTAATAATAATTAAATTTACTTTATTAAGTAAATTTAAGTATAAGCGATGTGAGGCATGGGGTAAACCTTCGTGATATATTGCGTGGTTTTGCAGTAACGTGCGCGGGGGCTTTGGTGAGATTGTTTGTTAGCAGTCTGGCTCGCTTTGCAAATTAAGCTATTGCCATGCCATAGTTGTCGTTGCGCGTTATTCTGTCCTAGCGGTGGCCAAAGTCCTTGGGCGCCGTCGAAAATTCCCCGCTGGTCCAGCTCTATGCTGTGGCAAGGGCCTGAGAACTGTTATGCTTGGCTTGAGCGAAAGTTTAGCGTGCTCCGAAGAGGGCGGTGCCTACCCGCACGCAGGTGCTGCCGGCAGCGATCGCCAATTCCAAGTCCCCGCTCATGCCCATGGAAAGTTCGAGCAGTGAGTGGCCGGAGCGACTGGCGAGGGTGTCGCGCAGTTCGCGCAGATTAGCAAAGGTGCGGTGCGCCAGTTCGGCGGTTTCAGTTGGAGTGGTGCCGAGCGGGGCGATGGTCATCAGGCCCTCCACACGTAAGCCAGGGCACGCGCTGGCGGCATCGAGCAGGCGGGGGGCATCTTCCAGTTCGACGCCGAACTTGGCGGGGTCGCGCCCAGCGTTGATCTGCAGTAGGATGGCTAGTTGCCGACCGCTTTCGGTGGCGGCACGGTCGAGGTGTCGAGCGAGTTTTTCCGAATCCACGCTTTGAATGCGGTCGAAGGTCTCGGCGGCGAGGCGTGACTTATTGCTCTGGAGGTGGCCGATGAGCTCCCACTGGAGGGCGGCGGGGGCGGCGGGACGTTTGGCGGCGGCTTCTTGGACCCGGTTTTCCGCGACTGCCCCGAAGCCCCGGCGAGCGGCATAAATGGCGGCTTCGGCGGGGTGGGTTTTAGTCACCGGCAGCAGGCGGACGGTTTTGGTTGGACGGCCGACGGCCTGGCAGGCGGCGGCGATGCGCGTCTCGACTTCGTCGGCGCGCAAACAGAATTCTTCATAGGTAAGCATGGGGAAAAGGAAGTTTTCGCGGTTGCAGCCAGATAAGCTTTATTTATAGCTAATCGACCTTTTTGGCCGCGTCCATCCCATGCAAATCGACAACTTTAAAATCTTCGCAGACCTCGTCGAGACGAAGAGCTTCTCCAAGGCCGCCAAGATCAACGGCATCACCCAATCGGCGGTCAGCCAGCAGGCCCGGGCAATGGAGAAACATTTTAAGGCGCTTCTGATTGATCGTAGTCAGAAGCAGTTTCAGCTCACCCGCGAGGGTTATCAGGTATACGAATCGGCCAAGGAAATCCTGCATACTTACGACAAGCTGGAAAGTGATTTGCAGGAGCTGAAAAAGGTGATCAGCGGCACTATCCGAATCTCGACGATTTACTCGATCGGGTTGCATGAGTTGCCCCCCTACATCAAAAAATTCTTGCACGACTATCCCTCGGTCAATGTGCGCATCGAATACCGGCGCAGCAACTTGGTTTATGAGGATATTCTGCATAACTCGGTCGACTTCGGGCTGGTCGCCTTTCCTCAGAAGCAGCGCCAGATTGAAGTCCTGCCTTTTCGTAACGATCGCTTGGTCTTGATCACGTCGCCGCAGCATCCCCTAGCCAAGCGTGCGACCGTCGCGGTGGCGGAGCTCGCCGGTCATAAATTCATCGGTTTCGACCCCGACATCCCTACCCGCAAGGCGGTCGATCACATTTTTCGCGAGCATAAGCTCGAGAACTGCGAACCGGTGATGGAGTTCGACAATATCGAAACGGTGAAGCGGGCGGTGGAGATCGATCATGGCATCGCCATCGTTCCTCAGGCCACGGTGCAGCAAGAAGTGCGCGGGGGCACGCTGGCGTTGCTCTCACTCAAGGGTAAAGAGTTTACCCGGCCGCTCGCCATCTTGCACCGCAAGGGGCGGGTTCTCACTCCGGCTATGCGCAAATTCATCGATACGCTGGCGCTCGATCTTGGTTCCTCCTCAGCCGAGTAAAACGGCCCCAAAGTCAGCAGACTAATATAATGGGCCAGGCGCTGCGTAACGTCGGGATCGTGTCGGGTGTGACCATGCTCTCCCGCGTGCTCGGCCTCTTTCGGGATATGACGATCACCGCCGTCTTCGGGGCGACCGCCCTGGCATCGGCTTTCGTCACCGCCTTTACGCTCCCCAATCTTTTCCGGCGTTTGCTGGGAGAGGGGGCCCTCACCGCGGCCTTGGTGCCGACACTGCAGGAGGAAACGCGAAAAAACGGCGAAGCGGGGGCGCAACGTCTGGTCAGTGAAGTGGCTAGCTGGACTCTGCTTGCGACTGGGGCGATTGTGTTGGTGGCCATGCTGGTGCTGGGGGCGCATGCTTGGTGGGCACCTCGCTTGGAGGCGGCGGGGATCGCCCCAGAGACTATCGCCCGCTGGGTGGTAGGTGCGCGTTTGGGCGTGGTTTTGTTTCCCTACCTCGTGGCCGTGTGCCTCGCGGCTGTCTTCAGTGCCGCGCTGCAGATTCGGGGGCATTTTTTAGAGCCGGCGTTGAACCCGGTATGGCTAAACCTTTCCATGATCGGTCTGCTGGGGATTGGGGTATGGCGGGTCGCGGCGGAGGATGCGGCTGGTCGCATGGGGTGGCTCTGCGCCGGCGTGCTTCTGGGCGGCGCCTTGCAGATGCTGGCACCCGGTTTTGCGCTCATGCGCCTCGGCTGGAAGCCGAGTTTTACTCCGGTCCGGAGCGCAGGCGTGCGGCAGATCGCACTACTCATGGTGCCTACGCTATTCAGTTCGGCCATTTATCTGGTAAACACTACCTTATCGCGGCTCTTCGCGCTGTCGGTTGACGATGCTGCCGCGACCATCCTGAACCTGTCCACTCGGCTGATGGAGCTCCCCATCGGTGTCTTCGCCATCGCGGTTTCGACGGTGTTCTTTCCCCGTATCGCGCGGCACGCGGCCGACGGTCGGCCCGAGTTGCTGGCGGCGGATTATCGGGAAGGCATGCGCTTGATCCTCCTGATCAATGTTCCGGCTGCGTTTGGCTTGGCGGTGCTGGCCGAGCCGATCGCCCGAGTGCTTTTTCAGCGCGGGGCTTTTACCGCGGCCGACACCGCGATCATGGCCCCTGTGGTTGGGGTTGGCGCGCTGGCGCTGCCGTGCCTTGCCTTCGTGAGTTTAGCCTTGCGGGCTTTTTATGCGCACAAGGATACCCGCACTCCTGTCCGTGCGGCGATTTGGAGTTTTGTCGCCAACGTTGTGGCGAGTCTGGTGCTGATGAAGCCACTGGGGGTGACGGGGTTGGCCATCGCCTCCACTTTTGCGGTTTTGGTCCAAGCCGGTTATTTGCAACTGAGGTTATCCGAGCTGGCGCCTGCGCTGGGCTTTGGTCCCTTACGCGGTCACCTGCTGAAGGTGATGGCGGCGTCCATCGCAATGGGCGCGGCGGTGCTCGTTGTGCGCCACGGGTGGCTGGTCTGGGTCGGGTTCAGCGGGTGGCGCGAGGCCGCCGGTCTGATGGTTTGCGTGGGGAGCGGCTTGATCGTCTTTATCTCTGCAGCCTGGTCGTTGCGTCTGCAAGGTCGCGACGAGTTAGCGGCCTTGGTGCTACGGAAACTGGGTCGTGGACGTCCGGCGGGAGAACGCGCCCCTGAGTAGTTTCAGAGCGGGCCAGCTGTTGCCTCCGGAAAAACAACCGCGGTTTAAGCTGTAGGTGGTCGGTGGGTTCGTTTTAACCCAAGCCATGTTCAAGAAGATCTGGGCGCAACACTGGTTCGTCTGTCTCTTGCCGGTGGCGTTTGCCCTGGCTTGGTTTGCGCCCTTTGTGGCCAGTAAAGGCGGGTGGCTGCATCCCGAGCTTACGGCTAAGCTCGGAGTCGGGTTGATCTTCGTGCTCCAAGGCCTGTTGCTTCCGACCGCGGCGATGCGGGCGGCCATCGGCCAAGTGCGGTTGCACGCGGTGGTGCAGGGCATGACTTTTGTGGGCTTTCCCTTTCTCGGGCTGGTGGTGGCGGCGCTCATTGGACGCTGGTTGCCGGATGAGCTACGTATTGGGCTGGTCTACCTCAGCGTGCTCCCGTCCACGGTTTCTTCGGCTGCAGTTCTTACCGCCAGCGCGGGTGGCAATACCGCTGGGGCGATCTGCAACGCGGTGCTCTCCAGCCTGCTTGGCATCGTGCTGACGCCGGCCTTGCTCGCGTTCTCGATGAATTTGCAGGGGGTAAACCTAGGCGGGGCGGGTGGCGGTGTGGATGCGACTAAGATCGTTGTGGAGTTGTTGAAACTTATCCTCGCGCCGCTGCTGGTCGGGCAACTCCTGCGCCTGCGTCTGGGCGATTGGGCGACGCAGCACAAAAAGCGTCTCGGCACCCTCAGCACGGCGGTGATTTTGTTCATCGTATTTGCGGCGTTCTGCGACGCCTCGAAGGGCAAGGTCTGGACGCAGCACGGCGCGACGCTCCCACTCGAGGCGCTAGCGACCGCGGTCGGCTTGTTTGCGGCGGCGACCTGCGCGACGCGTGCATTGGTGAGGGCGGTGGGTCTAAAGGCGGGCGATGCCATCGCGGCGGAGTTTTGCGCGGTGCAAAAGACCCTCGCGTCCGGTGTGCCGCTGGCGGGCGTCATCTTCGCCGGCGATCCGCGCACCGGGTTGATTTTGCTGCCTCTGCTCATCTACCACCCACTGCAGCTCACCGTGCATGGTGCGATGGCCGCCCGGCTGGCGCTGAAAAAGTCGGTGGTGGTTTGAGCAGGCGGTTGGGGCAACCCGATCTCATCGTGGTTGGCGCGGATAACGGTTTATCCCAACCGAAGATTCTCTCCATCGACTTTGCCGACGACTCTGCAACCAAACTCGGCCTAACCCTTCTAGTCTCTTTTGGTTAAGGTGCGTAGCAGTTCGAGGCGGCGTTGCTGGAAGCGACGCTGTCGCTCGGCATTTTTGGCGCGGCGTTGCTCGGCGGCCACGGGCGGCCGCCCGGCGCGCAGGCGCACCGGTAGGTCTGGGGCGGCGGAGAAGAGGTTACGGCGCTTAAAAGCGGGCGGGGAGTCGCGCAGCGCGAGCACCCGACCCCGCGGCCCGGAGCTTGCGAACCACGGTTCGGGCGAGACCCGTTCGGCGCCGAAGCACCAGGCCGGCGGCGCGAAGCCCGCACGGTCCGCCAGCAAGTCGGCGTAGGCGGCGAGCGTGGCGTCAGCCAAGGCTCCCTCGGGGAAACGGCCGGCTAGCCGGGCCGGCGCTTCGGCGATGGTGGCGGCCAACGCGGGGCGCGAGCCGAGCGCGCGCAGGGTGTGCAGCCAGTCGGCCAGCTCGCGACCGAAGCATTCGAGCGAATCGGCGCGCACGGCGACATCGGCGAGACTGGAGGGGCGGGCTTGCATAGTCGTTCAATCGCCACGGGTCAGCCAGTCGTCGATAATATCCTCCGCTCGCGGAGATAGGACGTCGTGGGGGAAGAAGCGCGCGAAAAGGATGTCAATGTCCTCGCGTGCAGCCGGTTGAAGTTTCCCGAGCAGAAATAGAATGTCTGCCTCGTCTCCCGGGTATCCGGGCAGGGGAGGACGGCAGGCCCGTAATTTTAGTGCGAGCAGGTAGGCCGCGGTGGGAATGGTGACGACCAATCCAGAGCCAAGATCATCCTTGGGGTAGGGGCGTCGTTCTTCGCGCTCGGCGAGAAACTGGGCGACGTCGCTGTTCAGCCAATCCTCGGGCAAGGTCTGTTCGCGGGCGACTTGCCGCGCGAGTTTGCGACCGATCTCGCTGGGGCGGATGATGCCATCGACGTCCTTGGTGCTCTCGCGCGACCCATAGACCAAGGTGAAGACGGCACCGCCGTAAAGGGAGAGTTCGAGTTCCACGCCCTCGGCCCGCGCCAACTCGCCCAAGCGCCGCAACGCTTGGCGAAGACGATCTTGGCTCAGTGCTTCGTAGGGCATTTAGATAAACCGTTATATAACGGTTTATCCTTGTCAATAACCTCTCCACCCTCTTTGACGGCTAAGCTGCAACAAAACTCGGCCTGACTCTAATTGCTTACCCTTACCCTGATTGTGTAAGCCATCTCCCCGGATTATCTGTCACCTATCTCGCCGGATCGAACCTCGCTTCTTCGCGTCGTCGCATGAAAATCTTTCATGCGGCGGGTGGAACGATCTATCCGCCGGGTAGAACGATGCGGCTGGCCGGTAGAACGTTCTAGCTGCCGGATAGAATGACCTAGCGGCTGGATAGAACGGAGCAGCTGGCGGATAGAACGATCTAACGGCCGGATAGAACGGAGCGGTTGGCGGATAGAACGTTCTAGTGGCGGGATAGAACGTTCCAGCTGGCGGATAGAATGATCTAACGGCTGGGTGAAACGATGCGGCTGGCGGATAGAACGATCTAGCGGCCGGATAAAACGTTCTAGTGGCGGGATAGAACGATGCAGCGGCTGGGTAGAACGTTCTACTTGGCGGATAGAATGATGCGGCTGGCGGGTAGAACGTTTTAACGGCTGGATAGAACGATCTAGCGAGCGGCTAGAATGGAGCAGCTGGAGGATAAAAAGGGGGAGAAAATTCAACCTGTCCCTAGCTACTCAGAGAAGGCCGAGTTTTGTTGCAGTTTGTTGAATCCAGATTCTGCGCGTAAAATGAGTGGGTGTAGTTTGAGAGATATTCCAGCGGTTTGTGTTTCGGCTCTGGGGTAAAAGGGGATGTTCACCATCTCGGATTGGAGTCTGTTGCGGTAATTTACCGGATGGCAAGTCGGGGCTGCGTGGAAAATACGGAAACTTTACGGCAGATAGAGTGACAGGCAAAAATGGTCTTGCCTAGATTTGCAGTAAAAATAGGTTTTAGGTTTATCGAGAAATCACGACACACTAATCATTTATGAAACCAATTGTCTGGAAATTCATGACAAGCCTTGCTCTTGTCGCCACGCTCACCTTCTGCGCCGTGCTCCCTCTGTCGGCCTCCGAGCTCTCGCAGTCGGATTCTGCGGTTAAGCTCAATGAGGCTCCCGATCCGAACCACCCAACGCCAGTGGATGTCACATATGCGATTGACGATATTTCGGATATTGATCTGGCCGCCGGAACTTACAAACTCACCGGACAGATGATCCTAGAGTGGAAGGACTCTCGGCTTGCCTTCACTCCAGACCCTAGATATCTTGATCGACCGCAGGATCTTGACGCCGATGCGGCAAAGGAGCTTTTAAAGAAAATCTGGGAACCTGTTTTCGAGATCAGCAATGAGAACGGCGAACGCAAAACCGGGGTTCTCTCCATCAACGTCTGGCCAGACGGACGTATACGCCTCTACGAGAAGTTTGATAGTGTCGCCCAATTTCACGGCGATCTGCACCTGTATCCCTATGGTAATATTGATTGCGAGCTAGTGATGACAGGCTTTCTGCAAGACCGTAGCGAGATGGTTTACCGCCTCAAAAACTTTGATTTTCAAGACCCTGCCAAGCCAGATCAGTTCATCCACGGTCACTGGACTTTTGTGAGCATGAGCGCAGAGGAAAAGCCGGCCAAGCGCTCGGATGACCGTAGTGTTGACTACTCCCAAATCCACTTCAAGGTCAAGTTGCGGCACGAGTCCATCCAGTCAGGTGCGTTCACGATCTTCATTCCCCTTTTGGTGATATTTCTAGCCTCCTGCGCCCTGCTCTGGCTCGATCCGGGAAAGGTCGCCTCCTACTCCTCACCACGACTGGGCGGCACCCTCACTCTCATACTTACCACCATCGCGCTGAAATTTTCGCTAGCGAAGCAGGTTCCTACATTACACTATGTAACGCTGACGGATCTGATGATGATGATCACGATCTCCATGCTCGTCGTCAGCCTGATTAGTTCGAGCTTTTACCTTTGGCTCTACACTGAGAAAACACAATCCGTGGCCATTAAGTTCAACCGAACTGCCCGCGTTTTTTACCCTGTTTTATTCGTCTCGGTAGTAGTGCTCTCAATTCTTCTGATGATCTGTTTTCCTCCCGTTATTCAGGGGTAGGCTACTGATTTTTAGGCTTTATTTCCATTCAGTTGCGGTAATTAAGCTCGTTGGCGATCAACCCCAAGGGGGTCAGGTAACATGAACGGCAGCTAAGGGAAGAAAGCGCGCCGACTGGCGGAGCGTGACACCCTTGGCGGTGCCAATCATGTTACCTGACCCTTTAGGCTACACTTATAACACGCCACGCGCTAGTTCCACCACCTCGCCAGATTTCACCATCAGCTTTGCATCCTGACGCTAAAATCAAAATGGTCGGGCCGACTTTTGGTGCAGTTTGGGTAATCCAGATTCTGCGCGTGAATTTAGCGGGTATAGTTCGAGAGAAGCGCCTGCGGGTTGTGTTTCGGCTCTTTGGTAAATGGGGATGTTCACCATTTCGGATTGGAGGCTCTTGCGGTAATTTGCCCGATGGCAAGTCAGAGTCGCGTGGAACTACGTAAAAGCTACGCCTAAGGGAGTAACAGGCCAATGGGTCGGGCCGCGAATTGTAGATTTTCAAAGCACGGTTTATCGCCCCCGTTTCGGCTATTTGGCGGTGATGCTGAGGAAAACAAACTAGGAACAGCGTGATTCAACCTCGTTCGCCCGCGCGCAGCGTTGGCCTTCAGTGCTTTCGGTGTGTTCCCGCGGGAGACGGATTAAAAGCGCGGCATGCCGCCGCCGAAGCCGCCGCCCATCCCGCCGAAGCCGCCCGGGCCTCCACGACCGCCGCCGCCGGCCTTGCGCTGCATTTGCTCCATCTGGCGCATCATCTTCTTCGACCCGCCGCCCTTCATCATCTTCATCATCTGCTGCATCTGTTGGAACTGTTTAAGAAGCTGGTTTACATCCACCACCTTCACCCCTGCGCCGTTGGCGATGCGTAGGCGGCGCGAGCCGTTCAACACGTCTGGCTTGCGTCGTTCCTGGTGGGTCATGGAAAGAATAATAGCCTCGGTTTTTTTCATGCCGTGCTCGGCCGCGCCCTCGTCGATTTTCATCTCCCCCATGCCAGGCATCATGCCCATCAGCCCCCCGATGGAGCCGAGCTTTTTGATCTGCTGCATTTGCGCGAGAAAATCCTCCAAGGTGAAGTCGGCCTTGCGCATCTTTTCGGCCATTTTCTCCGCCTCCTTCTCGTCGATCACCTCGGCAGCCTTCTCCACTAACGACACGATATCGCCCATGCCGAGGATGCGGGAGGCCAGGCGGTCGGGGTGGAATATCTCAAACTCGGAGGTCTTCTCGCCGGTGCCGACGAATTTAATCGGGACACCGGTAATGGACTTGATCGAAAGGGCGGCGCCGCCGCGGGCGTCGCCGTCGAGTTTGGTGAGGATGAGCCCCGTGAGCTGGAGGGCCTCGTGGAAGGCTTTGGCAACGTTAACCGCTTCCTGGCCTAGGGCGCCGTCGGCCACGAGCAGGATCTCGTCCGGTTGCACGCGGGCGCGCAGTTTTTTCACCTCCTCGATCAGGTCGGCGTCGATCTGGAGTCGTCCGGCGGTATCGAAGAGAATCAGGTCCGCGTTGGCGGCTTGGGCGGCCTCGAGGCCGGCTGCGCCGATGTTGGGAACGTCTCTGGAAACGCGGTCGCTGTAGAAGCCGAGTTCTTCTTGTTTTGCGAGGATCTCGAGCTGGTCGATGGCAGCGGGGCGATAGACGTCGCAACCGACTACGAATGGGCGGTAGCCGCGTTTTTTGAGTAGTTTCCCGAGTTTGGCGGTCGAGGTGGTTTTTCCGGAGCCGTGAAGACCGACCATCAGGACCTTCAGCGGGCGAGCGGTGGAAAGCTCGGTCGTGCCCTCACCGAGAAGGCGCACGAGTTCGTCGTTTATGATTTTTACGATCTGCTGGCCCGGGGCAATGCCCTTAAGCACCTCCTGGCCGATGCAGGCGGTCTGGACGCGGTCGATGAATTCACGGGTGACCTTAAAGTGGACGTCGGCTGAGAGCAGGGCGGTGCGCACCTCCTTGAGGGCGTCGGCCATATTTTCTTCGGTGAGCTTGCCTATGCCGCGGAGGTTGCGGATCGCGGAGGAAAGTTTATCAGTGAGGGACGCAAACATGCTCGCGCAGGTTTAGGATACGCGGAGGCAAAGCAACGCCGGAGAATCCGGGGTTACGGGAAGAGTTTGGGTGGGGCGTGAAGCGTGGCGGAATCGACGGACAAGCCGAGCGCACGTTGAATTTTTTCCTTCATCAGCTTCAGGTCGAACGGCTTCACTACATAGTAGGAGACCCCTAAGTTTTGAACGCTTTCGACCGTTCTCCGGTCGTGAACGGCGGAGCAAAGGATGATACGCAGTTTTCTGAGCGACGAGTGGGCCCGCACCCTCTGTGTAAGCTCCACCCCTCCGACCATCGGCATGCTGACGTCAGCGATCAGCAGATCGAACGACTGATTGGGATCTGAGAGGTGCCACCAAGCTTCGGAAGCACTTGCAGTGGCGGTCACTTCCACGCCCGGGATGGTATCCATCAGGCCTTGCAGAAGGATGAGGCAGCTTTCGTTGTCGTCGACGAGCAAGGCTTTCATGGATGGTTAGGGTGTGGTGACAACAATAGGTTCCCCGGGTAGTTTTAAAGAATTTTTCACATAAGGTTGGGCGTCTGGCCGCGGCTATGGTCGCGCGAAGCGCGCTGGCTTTTCTGGGCGGCGTCCCTTGGGTTGGGCGTTCCATGGATTCCCCTTTTTCTGCGTCCGACGGGCGGCCCGCTTCGACGCGTATTAGACGAGTGGGCGGTTACGCCGAATTGCTTGCCACGCCTTTCGCGGGTGGAGTTAATGCTCTCTGCTGGGAACGCACGCTGCCCGGCGACTACGCCGAGGTGGCGCGCCTGCTTGGCAATGGTGGTGGCGAGGCGATCACTGAACTCGACGAGGTTCTGCTGCAGGCCCTACCGGTGAGTCCGGGCGGCCGATTGGCGATCGATTTCATGTTGGCGGACCTCAGATGGCTTCAGGACCACGACCTCGATCCCTCGCTCAACTGCATCCATGGTTACCCGCGCGACGATGAGGCGGAGGTGGTGTGCACGGATGTATTTTCCTATCACGCCGACCGGGCTCCGGTGGTGGCCTCGACTTGGCTTTGCACCTATTTCGGCCCCCCGAGCGAGGGCCTGCCCAATGAGGATGCCCGTCGACGGGTGGACCTGCCCGAGACCCGCGCGGCGTTGCTACGGGAATTTGGCGGGGCGGACGACGCCGACTTCGCCGAATACCTGCGCGAGGCGTGCTACGATCTCCACTACGCCCCGACGGATGGTGCTCGGCCGTATGGGTTTGGGGTGGGTAACCTCTGGCGTATCGCGGTCGAGCATCCGGATTGCCCGGTGCCGCCCTGTGTGCACCGCGCGCCGGAGACCGCGCCGGGACAAAAGCGTTTATTGTTGATCGGTTGAACCTGCGGGGACGGGGGCGCTGAATTAGTTGCTAGGGGCGGCCTTGCGGGCGGCGATCCAGAGGCGGGTCTCGCGTTCCAGGGTGGTGAGGGGAACGGAGCCCTGCCCGAGCACGAGGTCGTGGAAGGCTTTCAGGTCGAAGGCGGCGCCGAGCTCGGTGCGGGCCTGGGCGCGGAGGCGAAGGATGGACTGGCGGCCGACCATGTAGGCGGTGGCTTGGCCGGGCCAGACGGCGTAGCGTTCAACCTCAGTGATTATGCTGGAACGTTGGTCTCCGGTGGTCTCGACCATATAATCAACGGCTTGGTCGCGGCTCCAGCGCTTGTGGTGGATGCCGGTATCCACGACGAGGCGGGCTGCACGGAAAAGTGCGGATTGCAGATAGCCGATGCGGCCAAGGGGATCGGCGTCGTAGAGTCCCATTTCATCAGCCATCTGCTCGCTGTAAAGGGCCCAGCCCTCGGCATAGGCGTTGAAGCCGGCCAAGGCGGTGCGAAAAAAGGGCAGATCGGCCAGCTCTTGTTGGATGGAGATTTGCATGTGGTGGCCGGGAATCGCCTCGTGGTAGCTAAGGGTAGGGAGGCTGAAACGAGGCCATTCGGAGAGGTCCCGCAGGTTAATGTAGTAGGCGCCCGGGCGGGAACCGTCGAGAGCGGCGGACTGGTAGTAGCCGCCGGGCGCACCGGCCTGAGTGTAGGCGGGCACGCGTTTGATTTCAACGCGGGCTTTGGGCAAGCGACCGAAGGCCTCGGGTAGTCGGGCTTCGACCAAGGCGACCTGGTGGTTGAGGTCGGCCAGAAGCGCAGTGCGGCCCTCCTCGGTATCGGGGTAGAGTTGGCCGGGGAGTGTGGCGATTTGTTTTAGGCGTTCGGCAAGCGGTCCGGGGGCAATGGCCTGGGCGTTAAGGCTACGGTCGATTTCAAGGCGGAGTTCGGCCACAAGTTTCAGACCCAGCTCGTGAATTTCGTCCGGGCTGAGATCGGTGGTAGTCTGGGCCTTCAAGGAGGCGGCGTAGTAAGCCTCGCCGCGGGGCAGACGCCAGACGCCGGGTTCGGCGGACGCGTGCGGCAGGAGTTCGCCGAGGGCGGAGGATTGGCGGCGGTAGGCGGGCAGGACTTGGTCGCGCACGGTCATCTCGGCTCGGTTAGCGTAGTCAGCGGCGTCATCTGGAGTGAGGCCCGTGATCGTGGCCGCGCGACGGCGGATCGAGGTGACCAGCACGGTCTCGGCGGGGGGCTTGGCGGCGAAGGCATCAAGTTGGCGGATCGCACCCTCAAGCACGAAGCTGGGCGGCACTACGCCCTGCGCGGCGTCGGCGCGCACGCCGGCGGTTTCCTCATCGAGCACACGTGAGAAGGCGGCTAGGCGGGCGAGGTAGGCGTCGGCGTCGGCCGCGGATTCGATTGGGTGCTGACTGTCGAGGAAGTCGGGCATTTCGAGGTAAGCCCCGGTGAGTTGGGTAACAGAGTAGGGGCTAAAACCGCCGAAACCGTAGTTGCCGTAGCCGAAGGGCGCGCCCGCAAGGCCAGAGTCGAGCATGGCGAGGGCCACTTCAACCGAAACGGCATCCTCGGCTGGGAGCGCCGCCTTATTCAGGGCTGCGAGTCGATTCCGGTAACTTTCAAAAAGCTGCACCCGCGCCGCTACGGCGGCGGGGGAACCGTCGGTTAGGCGCGAAGCGAACGGACCGCCAGCCTGTGCCTCGGTAACAGCCAGCGAGGTGGCGTATTCGGGGAACTCGTGCAGCACCCTGGTGCAGAGTTCACCGAGGATCGTGGCGACTTCATGGTGGGCGGCCGTTGTGCTTGCGGCGGGAGTGGGTTCGGCGCCAGCGCGCGGGAGCAGCAGGCTAAGGATTGTAACTACTAGGGTTAAGCGGCGGTTCATGGCGGGGGCGTGGATAGTGGGGCTTTTTTGTGTCCGGACTGGCGCGGGAAACCAATAGAGATGTTTCGCCCTGCCGCCCGTCGTCGGGTGGACGCTGGAAAAATGGTGTGGCGTCGAGGCGCGCGGCCGAGTGGGCTAAGCATCCTCATGAACCCCGTTCTCAAGCTGTTGCTCGAAGGTGGCAGGCTCTCGACCGCGCAGATGGCGCAGGTCGCGGGTCTTTCTCCCGCCGAAGTCGAACAGCACCTGGAGCAGCTAAAAAAGGATAAAATCTTCCTTGGCTGGCGTCCGGTGCTCGATCTTTCCCGCGAGGCTGCCGCTGGGGCGTCCGTGCGCGCGGTCATCGAGGTGCGGCTGACGCCCGAGCGCGGCGGTGGTTTTAATCGCATGGCTGAGCGGCTCTGCCAATTCGAGGAGGTCGAGTCCTGTTATCTGATGTCGGGCGCCTACGACCTGCTTGTCTTCGTCAACGCGCCCACGCTCCAGAAAGCGGCTGCCTTCGTATCGGAGAAACTCTCCACCTTTGGCGGCGTCCTCTCCACCAGCACCCACTTCCTGCTGCGTTCCTACAAGGAGGGCGGCTTCCGTCTCGACGACGGCGAAGGCTCGGGCGACCGCCTCAACGTCAGCCCCTGAGCGGAGTATACCATGAGCAACACCGGCAACCGCTGGGTCGCGCGCCACGTGGCTTCGCTACCTAGGAGTGGTATTCGCGACTTCTTCGAACTTGTGGCCAAGATGAAGGGCCAGGACGTCATCTCTCTGGGCGTCGGCGAGCCTGACTTCGTCACCCCGTGGCACGTGCGCAAGGCCGCCATCACCGCGCTCGAGGAGGGCAAGACCTACTACACCTCCAATCTTGGCCTGCTCGAGTTGCGCCGCGCGGTCTCGACCTACGTCACCGAGCACTTCGGCGTCGATTATCGTCCGGAGGACCAAATCATCATTACCGTGGGCGTCTCCGAGGCGCTTGATCTCGCCTTCCGGGCCTTCTGCAACCCGGGCGACAAGGTGATGTATCACCAACCCTGCTATGTTTCCTACCACCCTAGCATCTCGCTTGTTCACGGCGAGGGCGTGGCGGTGCCGACCTACGCCAAGGACAACTTTGCCCTTACCGCTGAGGCGTTGCGCGCGGCCTGGGTGCCGGGTTGCAAGATACTTATGCTCAACCTCCCGTGTAATCCCACGGGTGGCACCTGTGATCGTGCGCAACTGGAGGCGATCGCCGCCTTCTGTCGCGAGAAAGATCTGTTGGTGCTGAGCGACGAGATCTACTCCGAGCTCACCTTCGAAGGCACGCACACCAGCATCGCTAGTCTGCCCGGCATGCAGGAGCGCACGATTTTCCTGCACGGCTTCTCCAAGGCTTTTGCCATGACTGGCTGGCGCATCGGCTACGCCTGTGGCCCGGCCGAGTTGATCGATGCCATGATGAAGGTGCACCAATACGCCATGATGTGCGCTTCTATCATCGCCCAAGAGGCGGCGCTCGAGGCCCTACAAAACGGTTGGGACAATGTGTGCGAGATGCGCGATCAGTATCACCGCCGCCGCGACCTCGTGGTGCGCCGCTTCAATGAGATGGGCCTCACTTGCCATTCTCCGCGCGGGAGTTTTTACGCTTTCCCCACAACCACCGGCATAGGCATGTCGGAAAAGGACTTCGCGGTCGGTTTGCTCAGGGAACAGAAGGTCGCGGTCGTGCCCGGCACCGCCTTTGGCGCTAATGGCACGGGTCATGTGCGTGCCTGCTTTGCCACCAGCTACGAGCAACTGCTCGTGGCCTGCGACCGCATCGAGCGTTTCATCGCCAGCTCTAACACTCAGGCTTCGGCAAAATAATCTGAGGGGAAAGAGACCCGGACGCGTATCATCTACGGCTGGGTATCTTGCCTAGGCCGATTTCAAAACAAACTCCCAACTGGATCCCATCATGAACCGTCTCCGCTCCCTCCTCGTCCTCGCTTCTGCCTTCACCCTATCCACCGCTGCTTTCGCGGCCGATGGCGCTCAGTGCAAACCCTCCGATGGAAAAGCCGCCAAGGCTCCCTGCGGTTGCGCTATTACGGACAACGCCAAGGTCTGCGGTGTCGACAAGGACTGCTGCTGCACCGGCGAAAAAGCCACCAAGGCCCCCGCCAAGACCACTACGCCCGCTGGCAAGTAAGGTTTTGCTCCAATCCCGCCGGGCGCGCCGCCGGATGGGTTTCTGGATTTTCGGCCCCGCTACCCGCGGGGCCTTTTTTGTGCCCTCGATTTTATTACCGAGATTGGCCGTGAAAAAATGGCCTTCGCGGCGTGGCTCTGCTCGTGCACGTTGGTCCACCGCATGGACGCCACGCCGCTCAACCCACCGCCCGAGCTTCCGCCTTACGAGGCGGGCGAGAGCATTTGGAAAAATGCCTTTCTGACGCGCCACGCCCAGCTGTTGTGGGCGGTGGCGGTTTTCGCCCTGACGCTACTCGCGGGCGTAGCCATGATGCCGCCCTCACGCTATCCCGAGTTGGCCTACGTTTTCGCCGCGCCGGCGGTCTTCTGGGCCTACCGGGCGCCGGGTCGGCGGATCTTTTTGTGGGCCACGCTCGGCGCGCAGGTGGTGGCATGGACGATTACCCTGAGCTGGCTGCGGCATGTCACCTGGGCGGGTTTGCTCTTATTGGGTCCGGTCATCGGGCTCTGGGTAGGGAGCTGGTTTGTGGCGGTGCGCTGGACAATGCCTCGGCTCATCGGCCGGCCTTGGATGCAGCGGGTTCTGGCGGTTTTGGGCCTTGCGGGCCTCTGGGTTGTCTTGGAATGGACCCGCACCTGGGTGCTCAGCGGGTTTCCCTGGCTGCCGCTCTCGGCGACGCAATGGGAGCGCTTGAGCGTGCTGCAACCGGCGGCCTACACCGGCGCCTGGGGAGTGTCCTTTGTGCTGGTCACGGTCAATGTGGCCTTTGCGGCCTATGCTTGGAAGCTACTTGGGCCAGGCGCGGACGGTGACCGGGCGCGTTCGCGTTGCCCGGAATTTCTCGCGGCGATGGCCTTGCTTCTCGGATGCCTCCTCGTAACGGCGCGTGAGACCATCAACCGCGGGCGTTTTTTCCGCCATTGGGCTAACGTCGGCATCGTGCAGCCGGCTATTCCCCAAAGTGTGAAATGGGATCCGGCGGAGGCCGCAGGCGTGTTGCGAATTCTGGAGGCGGAGACCCTCAAGGTGGCGGCTGCGCGCCCCGATCTCTTGCTCTGGCCGGAGGCGACCACGCCGCTGGCGGTCTTTGGCGACGACGGTATGCGGCGCTGGACCGAGGATCTGGTGCGGCGGGCGGGCGCACCGCTGATGCTCGGTTCGATCGCCTACGAACGGGTCGACACGCCGGAGGAGCGCTGGTCTAACGGCGTGTTTGCGGTCTCGCCAACCGTTGGGTTGACGGCGGATTTTTATGTTAAACGTCACCTCGTGCCTTTCGGTGAATATGTGCCTTTGCGGCCGATTCTAGGCTGGTTGGAAAAAGTTGTTCCGGTGGGCGGGGATTTCCAGCCGGGGGTGGACGCCGGGTTATTCACTGTGCCGCTTGGTCCGGCGGGAGGCACGCAGGTGGGAGCGTTGATTTGCTACGAGGACATATTCCCTGGGTTAGCTCGGGCGAGTGTGCGGGCGGGGGCGGAGGTGTTAATGGTCAACACCAACAACGGTTGGTTTGGCGAAGGCGCGGCGGCCTACCAGCATGCGGCGCACGCGGTCTTGCGCGCGGTGGAAACGCGTCGCCCGGTGCTACGGGCGGGTAACTCTGGCTGGAGTGGCTGGATTGATGAATGTGGCGCGATCCGCGCGGTCCTGACTCAAGACGCTACCGGCGTGGTCCGCACCGTGCCACCTGCTCGGGGCGAGGCTCCGGGCACAGTGTATTTCCGCGGTGGCGCCAGTCTGCAGGTAAGCCGCGACGCTCGTTTCTTCGGGGTGCGTAGCTTTTACGTTGAGTGGGGTGACTGGTTTGTGGCGGTCAGCGCCGCGCTCGCGTTGGGGGCCTGGGCTTGGCTCCGGCGTCCATACGTCCCACCGCCTGAGCCAGCGGTCGCAGCGCGACCGTTTGGCCGGGAGTGAGCAGGCTCTCGCGCCGGTTCAAAGCACGAAGCCGACGGGGGCGATGAGAACGACGAACTCGCCTTTCAGGCTGGTTTTAACGAGACGCTGCGCGACCTCCGATGCGGGGCCAACGAGCCACGTCTCGTGGAGTTTGGTAACCTCCTTGGCCAGGCACACGACACGTTCGGGTCCGAGGACCGCGACGATCTCGGCAGCGAATTTTTCGATACGGTGGCAGCTCTCGTAAAGAGCTAGGGTATAGTCGAAATCCCGATACTTCTCTAGGAAGGCGGAGCGTGCGCTGGTCTTGGGCGGGAGGAACCCGGCGAAGAGGAAACCATCGCTGGGCAGACCGCTGGCGCTGAGCACGGCGGCGAGGGCGCAAGCGCCGGGCACGGGGACAACTGGCAGGCCGGCACGGCGGCAGGCGCGCACGACGCGGAAGCCCGGGTCGCTGATCGCAGGGGTGCCGGCGTCGCTCACTACCGCGATGGATTTACCCTCTTGCAGGCGGGCTACGAGTTGGTCGGCGGCGGCGGTTTCGTTATGGTCGTGGTAGGGAAACAGGGGGCGGTGCAGGCCCAAGCGGGTGAGCAAGGCGCCCGTGGTGCGGGTATCCTCACAGGCCACGAGATCCACAGTGGCGAGCACGAGGCGGGCCCTCTCGGTGAGGTCCGAGAGGTTGCCGATTGGCGTAGCCACCACGTAGAGGTGCCCGGGCCGGGCGGCGAGGCGCGCGGAAGTCTCCTCGGCGGGGGAAGGGGAGACGGTTTCAGACATCGGGCGGACGAGGGGAGCGGGCATTAAAAAACCGGACTGGTCTGCAGTCCGGTCGAAGAGATTGGCTTGGCGTTTATTGCTGAGAGCCGTGGCTGCCCATGCCGCCCATACCTGGGATGCCGCCTTCCCAGCTCGCGGGCCGGCTCCAAGGTATGGAGGAGTCTTCGGGCTGCTTGGTGGCGCATCCGGAGCCGAGGGCGAGGAGGATGGCGCCGAGGATGAGGAGCGCGAGGCGGCTATTCATGGCGGAGGATTTGGAATCAGGGGGCGAAGGAGGCGATGTCGCCTTCCTTCAGGGCACCCTTGATCGAGGAGGGAGCGATCTGGGCGATGGCATAGGTATCCTTGACCTCAGAGATGACGGATTCGGCGAGGAGTTCGCCGGCGCGGCTGAGGTTGAACTTGTTACCGGCGGCGATGCCGTCAGCGGTGCCGAGCTCGAGGATTACGAAGGCGTTTTTGGTGCCGACCTTGGCGACTCGGGCGGCGGCGGTGCGCTCGCTCCGGATCGGGGTGGCAACCTTGGCGCCGGCGGCGGCGGGGGTGATGCCTTGGATTTCGCCGAGGCGGGACTCGAGGGAGGCGATGGTCTGCTTATACCGCTCGATTTCCTCGGGGTTCCCGACTTGGGCGGCGAGGCGGGTCTGGACGAGTTCACGGCGGAGGGCGTCCACGTCTGCCGTAAGTTTTTTCTCGGACATGGCCTTTTCGGCGTAGGCGGTCTTAAGACCGGCGATCTCGCGGGAAATCTGGATGTTACGAGCTTCGGCGGCGGTGAGTTTGGACTTGGTGTCGCCGAGTTCGGTGTCGGTCTGAGTGAGCTGCGCGACTTTTTGTTCCAACTGGGTGTTGGTCTCGTTCAGGTTATTTTGTAGCGAGGCGGCGCGCGATTGTTCGGATGAAAGCTGTTGTTTGAGTTCTTCTTTCGTGTTGCCGATCTGCCACCAGAAAAAGCCGGAGGCGCCGGAACCGAGCAAGGCGAGGATGCAGAGAACGAGGGTAAGGGCTTTCATAGGGGGATGGAAGGTTGGAACGTGTTGCGGGCGGGACAGCTTGGAAAGGAGAAAGTTTTTGCCGGACGCCTCCTATCCCGCGTGCCTCTGAGGCGGGAATTAAGCAGAGAACTCGCTGTTAAACCAAGGTGTGCGAGCGGTCTTTTTGACCGTGCCATTGGCGGCGAGGTGCTCGAGGAGCTTGTAGGCCAACTCTGGGCACCCCTCCGTGCGGGCGGCGAGGGCCTCGGCGGTGAAGGATTGGCCGGGAGTGGCTGTGAGGGCGGCGACTAGGCGGTGCTGGAGCGCGATCACGCCGGTGGCGGCCTTTTTACCCGCCTCGACGCCGGGTTGGTGGTAGGCGTTGATGCCGACCAGACTGGCGTAGAGGCC
>Ga0214921_10003484_pt1 | contig 24002 bp, 17 predicted proteins | sample LL1505_MetaG_FD_177992 | JGI IMG/M metagenome (GOLD analysis project Ga0214921, IMG submission 177992) | Freshwater microbial communities from Lake Lanier, Atlanta, Georgia, United States - LL-1505 | ecosystem: Environmental > Aquatic > Freshwater > Lake | place: USA: Georgia | collected...
CATCGACGAAATCATTGAACGTGTTGGTGCGCTTGGTGAGCTTTCCATCCAGATACCATTGCTGGCCCAGATCATCACCGCCGCGAATATGGGCAATGGCAAAGGCAAAGCCCCGATCCAGCAGTGAGAGGCGCAAGGTCGAAAATCCCGGCGGCACAGCATAGCCATAAGCGCCATAGGCATAGAGATAGAGCGGGCCATTGCCGTTCTTTTCAAAGCCCTTTTTATAGACAACCGACACCGGAACCTTGGTGCCATCGCGCGCGGTGATCTCCACCCGCTCGGTTGCATATTGGCTGGCGTCATAGCCGCTGGGGATTTCCTGAACCTTCAGCGTCGTCATGGCCCCTGTCGTCACATCATAATCCATCACCGTGTCAGGCGTGACCATGGACTCATAGGAGAGGCGCAGCGTCTTCACGCGATATTCGGGATTATCATCGAGCCCGGCTGTATAGGTCGCTTCGGGGAATTTGATCCGCTTTGGCGTGCCGCCCGCATAGGGGTGAATTTCCACCTGATCGAGGCCATCTTCGCGGCCTTCGACAACGAAGAAATCGGCAAATGTGGCGACCCCGGTCATGTAAAAACGGGGCGATGCAGCAATCCGCTCCGTCCATTCCGCGGGCTTTGCCAGCGGCGCTGTCACCAACCGGAATTGCGGGCTGATATCATTGGTGTGGATGAAGAGCGTGCCGTCATGCTCTTCCACATCATATTCCACACCGGGATGGCGTTCGCGCACCAATATAGGCGCGGCCAAAGGATTGTCGGCAGGCAGCAGGCGCACCTCACTTGTCACATTATCGCCGGTTGCGATGATGAGATATTTTTCAGAATGGGTCATCCCGACACCAACCTGAAAACCGATATCCTGTTCATGGAACAGCATTTTATCCTGCGTGACCGGGGTGCCCAGCTTATGCAGCATCACCTTTTCACTGCGCCAATTGTCATTGACCGGCGTGTAGAGAAGAAAGTTGCTGTCCTTGGTAAAGGCAAAGCTTCCGCCCGTGCCCATAATCACATCGGGCAGATCCTCCCCCGTCACCAGATCGCGAAAGCGGATGGTGAAACGTTCAGACCCATCTGTGTCGGTGGAATAGGCCATGATGCGATCATTTTCGGCCACAGCGACACCACCCAGCCGGAAATACTCCTTGCCCTCAGCAAGCTTGGCTTCATCGATGATAATCGCTTCCGCGCCGCCCTTTACCGGCTTGCGCAACCACTGCTTATATTGCGCGCCCAATTGGAAGCGCCGCCAATAGAGATAGTCGCCATCCTTTTGCGGCACGGAGGAATCATCCTCCTTAATCCGGCCCTTCATCTCCTGAAAAATCGTGTCGATCAGCGGGGTCAGGGGCGCCATCTGGCTTTCAAAATAGGCGTTTTCCGCCTTGAGATAATCGAGCACCTCAGCATCATCGACCTTCGGATAATCCGGGTCACGCAACCAGAAATAGGGGTCTTCAATGCGCGTGCCATGCTGCTCAAAACTATGCGCTTTGCGGGCGGCGACGGGGGGCTTGGTAGATTTGGTCGTCATGGACACTTTCTGAAGCGGTGCAGCCGACGCAGAACCAGCGCCGAGAAAAAGGGCGGCCAACAGGCCAAAGGAGATAAGGCGTTTCATTGGCAGACAATGCCACGGCCCGGCTTTTTACCAAAGGAAAACTTCGGCGGGGGCGCTATTTGCCCGCCCGTGCGGCCCGCGCCTCTGCAATGGCCGCTTTCAAGCCATCATAGCCGACAGCCCCGACCAACACTTTATCGCCCACCACCCAGGCGGGCGTGCCCGATAAATCCAGTTCGCGCTGAAAGCGGATATTGCTCGCAATTTCCTGATCGACTTCTGGCCGGGTCAAAGCCGCTGCATCCAGACCGATCCGCCGCCGGGTCGCATCAACGACCGATGCCGTCGGGCGGCCTACGCCATAAAGCGGCTTATGCACCGCGTCGAATTTCCCCGCAAGTGCGGCCGCAACCGAGAGTCTCGCCGCTTCCAGGCTGGTTTGACCCAGCACGGGCATGTCGCGGTAAACGACTTTGAGTTTCTTATCCTCAGCCAATAGCCGATCAATATCCTCCAAAGACGCGCGGCAATAGCCACAGGCATAATCGAAAAATTCAACCAGAACGACATCTGCGTCCGCAGCACCTTCCCACGCATTTCCAATCGGCGTTTCAAGCGCCGTCCGATTAGACTCAATGACTTTGGCCATTTCTTTGCCGCGCAGATTTTCCATCGCTTCCGGCAGAATTTCCGGGTGAGAGAGGATGTATTCGCGCACAATCTTTTCAATCGCAGCCCGATCATTGGTGTTCACGGGGGCACTCGCGCTCAGGGCAAGGGCCGCTGCACCCGCGCCGAGCAGCGCGGCAGACGAAGCAATGATCATGATCTTTCCTTTTTCAGTCATCATCGGCGGCGCTTTTGGTTCTCAAGGTCTCCCCGCGCAGCCATGGCAATATCTTGCGCACGGATCCAGTCCGGACTGCCTTTGGGAATGCCGACCATTGCCGCCTCTGCATTGGGCAGGGCCAAATTGGGCCGCCCTTCCAGACTATAGCGTTCCGCCGTTGCGAGACGGGCCCGGGCCACATCCCCTTCGCGTTCATAGACGACGCCCAATTGATACCAAGCAAAGGGATTATCATTATCTTTAGAAACCGATGCTTTCAAAACGCGTGTTGCCTCGGGCAAATTGACCTCATCTTCGGTTGCGATCAAGGCGTGGCCCAATAGCGCGGCGATCAAAGGCTGCGATAGGCTGATTTGGTTCGCTTCGCGCAAGACGGGCAAGGCATCTTGCGGACGACCGGACTCAAGCAAAATCTGCCCCTTAAGCTCAAGGAAATATGGGTCCTTCGGCGCGGCGCGCAACAGGGAATCGACTTCTTCCAAGGCCTTGTCCGGATAGGCGCTGCGATGCCAAGCATAGGCCCGCGCATAGCGCGCCGGGACGGTATTGTCTGCAATTGGGTAAGTGCGCAGCGTCTGGGGCGGATCAGACACAAAGCCGGTCAATTTTGCCTTGACCCGTTGAAACCGCGCTTCCAGCTCGGGATTGAGCGGCGCATTCCAAGCGGGATCGCTTTCCACAACGCCTTGCAAAGTTGCAATACGTTCGCCAGTCAGCGGGTGCGTGCGGCCATAACTGTCTTCCTGCGGAATGGCGTAGCGAAACTCGACATTCTGGAGCGTTTTGAAAAAGCTGATAAGCCCACGGCCGCTAATCCCAGCTTTGGACAAATAGCTGGCGCCCGCGGCATCGGCAGAGGCTTCTTGCGTGCGGGAGAAGGCCAAGAATTTGCCCAGCGCGGCCTGTTGTCCCGCCGCCATAATGCCCGCACCCGCATCCCCCGCACCAGCCGCAATGGCGGCTGCGCCCAATAACAAACTAAGGATGGAAATGCTGGTCGCTTCTTTCGCGCCTTCATTGATCCGGATCACATGGCCACCAGCCACATGGCCCAGTTCATGCGCGATCACGCCTTGCACCTCGCCCACATTTTTGGCGGCCGTAATCAAGCCCGAATGGATGTAGACAATCTGCCCGCCGGCCACAAAGGCGTTGATCTCTTTATCGTTGATCAGGACAATCTGGACATGGCGGGGCTCCAGCCCGGCTGCGCGGATGATGTCCACCGACATATCGGCAAAGAGCGCCTCTGTTTCGGCATCGCGCAATATGGATTGCGCATAGGCGTGCTGAAGGCTGAGGAACAGCGCAAGGAAAAGGGCAAGCAGCCGTGCGGGGAGGGAGGGGTGTCGCATGACCCTGCTTTTCCCCCTCCCTCCCTGAACGAGAGCTGAAACCAGCCTGATCAGGTCGCGTCACCAAAGGTGCGTTGCCACCATCCACGGCGCGGTCCGCCATCTGCATCTGTGCCTGTATCAGCAGCGGTCGCATCCGCATCGCTAACACTGGCAGCAGGTGCTGCATCCGCCTTGGCCTTACGCGCACGCGGCTTGGCCGCTGGCTTGGCAGGTGCCTCTTCCACAGGGGCGCTCACGGCCTCTGCGGGAGCGGCGTCCGCCTTTTTCGCGCGGGCACGCTTTGGCTTGGCCTCGGGCTGATCGTCCGCAACAGGCGCTGCAGCTTCGGGAGCAGCCGATGCGTCTACCGCATCATCTGCCTTTTTGCGGCGCACGCGTTTTGGCTTTTCATCCACGCTCTCGGCGACAGGAGCTGGAGCTTCAACAGCTTCGGCGGCCTGTGCCTTTGACGGGCGACGACGGGTCCGCTTCGGCGCATCCTCTGCACCGGCATCAGCGGGTGCAGTGTCAGCTGGGGCATCTGCGTCTGCACCATCTTGCGGTTCAGCGCCCTCGACAGAGGACTGGCCCCCATCTTCCTGCCTGCGACGACCGCCGCGACGGCCCCGACGACGGCGACGGCGCGTGCCATCCCGATCGTCACGATCCTCCCGCTCGGCGCGGTCTTCACCCGCATCACCAGCGGCGTCTTCGCCCGTCTCATCCCCGGCATCGGCATTCTCGGCTGAATCACCCGCCTGATCGCCATCTCCCCGGCGACCCCGACGGCCGCGGCGACGACGGCGATTACGGCCACGGCGGCTGTCATCATCGCCCCGCTCTTCGCGGTTATCCTCTTCTTCCTCTTCCTCATCCTCAAAGGCGTCGATTTCAATGTCATCGACATCATCTTCGATAATGGGTTCAAAGCTTGGGCGGAATGCGGGCGGCGGGCCACCCACATCCACGGACATGCGCGCGCCTTCCAATTGACCATCCGACTGGACGTCAATCATCACGCCATAGCGTGCTTCAATCTCACCCAGTTCAGACCGTTTCCGGTTGAGCACATAAAGGGCGGCTTCTTGGCTGGCCCGCAACGTGAGCTGGCTGCCGCGACCACGTGCGGCCTCTTCTTCCAGCATCCGCAATGCAGACAGACCGGCGGAGGAGGCCGTGCGGACAAGGCCCGTGCCTTCGCAATGCGGGCATTCACGCGTCGAGGCTTCCAATACACCCGTGCGCAGGCGCTGGCGGCTCATTTCCAACAAGCCGAACTGGCTGATCCGGCCCACCTGAATGCGCGCCCGATCATTGGCGAGCGCGGCCTTCATCGCCTTTTCAACCTTACGGACATTGCCGTTCGATTCCATGTCGATGAAATCGATCACGACAAGGCCAGCCATATCCCGCAAGCGCAGCTGCCGGGCAATTTCTTGCGCGGCTTCCAAATTGGTCGACAACGCCGTCTGTTCAATCCCATATTCGCGCGTGGAGCGGCCCGAGTTGATGTCGATTGACACCAAGGCTTCGGTTGGGTTGATCACCAAATAGCCACCTGATTTCAGCTGGACGACCGGGTGATACATGGCTTCCAGCTGATCTTCGGCACCATAACGCTGATAGAGCGGCACGGGATCAGCGTAAGACTTCACCTTTTTCACATGGCTGGGCATCAGCAACTTCATAAAGTCGCGCGCCTTGCGGTAGCCCGCCTCGCCTTCCACCAAAACCTCATCAATATCGCGATTATAAATATCGCGAATGGCCCGTTTGATCAGGTCGCTATCCTCATTGACGAGGGCCGGGGCTTGGCTTTTCAGCGTCGTCTCACGAATGTCATCCCAAAGCCGCGCCAGATAATCAAAGTCGCGCTTAATTTCGGTCTTTGTGCGTTGCAGCCCAGCAGTGCGGACGATGCACCCCATAGAGGACGGCAGGTTGAGTTCAGACATGATGGTCTTCAACCGCTTGCGATCCGCCGCGTTGGAGATTTTCCGGCTAATCCCGCCGCCATGGGTGGTGTTGGGCATCAACACGCAATAGCGCCCGGCGAGCGACAAATAGGTGGTCAGCGCTGCACCCTTATTGCCGCGCTCTTCCTTCACCACCTGAACCAGCAAGACCTGGCGGCGATGAATGACATCCTGAATTTTATAGCGACGGCGCAGCGCCATACGCTTGCGGCGCAAGTCTTCAGCCGCGCCATCATCCTGACCATTGCCGCCAGCGGATTCCGGGGCGGGTGGCGCATCGCCATCCACATCATCGTCCAACTCAGCATCGGGGCGATCATCGTCGCTGCCATCATCGTCATGATGACCGTCTATCGGGTCTTCATCCCCATAATCGGCGCGCAGGGCGGCTTCTGCCGCCGCATGCTCTGCCTCTTCGCGCAGCAGGGCTTCGCGATCTTCCTTGGGGATTTGGTAATAATCCGGGTGAATTTCCGAAAAGGCCAAAAAGCCATGCCGGTTCCCGCCATAATCGACGAACGCCGCCTGAAGCGACGGCTCAACCCGCGTTACTTTGGCGAGGTAAATATTGCCTTTGAGTTGCCGGCGCTCTGCCGATTCGAAATCAAATTCCTCAATCCGGTTTCCCTTGACGACCGCAACCCGTGTTTCCTCCGGGTGGCGGGCGTCGATCAACATCCGCATTGTCATTCCTATATCTCCGTGCGCAATCAGCGCCGCCCCACAGGGCGACGGGCGCGTAAAAGGGTCGGCCAAGCTTGCGCTCTATGCCGAAACTATTTTGTGAAAGTGCCTCTGCCACAGCTGCATGTCCGGCGATAAGGGCCGGAAAAAATGCTCCATTCCCCGCGTCGCCATCAAGGGCGAAAAGGCGCGATATGGGACTAACAAGCATCATGTGACGTCAACCTGGATCAGCCGTCCTGCAAATGCGAGGCGCGGCCCATGAATGGCCAGATAGGTTCCGGCCATATCCCCGTGCTAGCACCCCCGGGCGACAGCGGCAACAGCTTTACGTCTTCTGGCCCGGCCCGCCTCAGAACTCAAAAGCGGTTCCCACCCCCTTTATTTCCGGCTAGATGCCCGCTTTATGGCCGAAACCCCTCTCGCCAGAGCTTCTGAATTTCTGGCGCGCCTCAGGCGCGATGCCGAAGTTGCGCGAGATTGGTTCCTTGTGCGCTATGCCGAACCAAGGTTCCGGCTGATTGTGCGGATCATCGGGGCATTGTTGCTCTGCTATTTGCTATTCTGGGTTATTTTTGCCCGCAACCTGCCGTCCGCCGACAGCCTGCTGACCTATAAACCGCCGCTGCCCAGCTATGTCCGCGATGTGAATGGCGAACCCGTGCACAGCTATGCGCGCGAACGCCGGGTTGAGCTGCGCAATGAGGAATATCCAATCCTTTTGGTGAATGCCTTTCTGTCCGCTGAGGATAAGACGTTCTTCACCCATGGTGGCATTGACTTCCCGGGTCTCGCGGGGGCCATTTTTGATTATGCCAGCAAAATCGGATCGGGGGAGCGCGCGCGAGGCGGATCGACCATCACCCAGCAGGTGGCGAAGAATTTGCTGTTGGGGAATGAATATTCGGTCACGCGCAAGATCAAAGAAGCCATTTTGGCCCGCCGAATTGAATCGGTTTTGACCAAGCCGCAGATTTTGGAACTCTATCTCAATCAAATTCCGCTGGGCCGGAACAGCTTTGGCGTACAGGCCGCATCACGCGCCTATTTCAACAAAGACGTGGCCGATTTGGCGCTGCATGAAATGGCCTTCCTCGCCATTTTGCCCAAGGCCCCGGAAACCTATGGCCGCAAACGCAATGAAGGGCGCGCACTGGCGCGGCGCGATTATGTGCTGCGCGAAATGCTGGATAATGGCTTTATCACGCAAGGCCAATATCAGACCGCGCGGGCGGCCCCGCTGGGCATTTTGCCGCGTGCTGCGACGGCCCCCAATCTCAATATGGGCGGCTATTTTCTTGAAGAAGTGCGGCGCGAACTCATCGGGAAATTTGGCGAGACCGACGATGCTGGACCTTATTCGGTTTATGATGGCGGCCTGTGGGTGCGCACCTCGATCAACCCAGATTATCAACGTTATGCTGAACAAGCCCTGCGTGATGGGCTGACTCGCTATGATGCGGGCAAGGGCTGGCGCGGGCCGATCACCAAGATGGAAGCAGGAACAGGCTGGGCACAACGTTTAGCAGCCCTTAATCTTGGCGCTGGCTATCCGGATTGGCACATTGCACTTGTGCTCGGGAAATCGGGCGGTGCAGCTCAAATTGGTTTTGCGGATGGATCAACGGCGACCTTGCCAGCCAGCGCGGCGGCCATGCCGCGGCGGGGGACGGCAACGGCCGCCTTTAACATGATGCGCACAGGCGATGTCATTGTCGTCAAGCGCGATGGCGCGTCTTATGCGCTGCGCAGCATTCCAGAAGTTTCGGGCGGCATGGTGGTGCAAGACCCGCGCACCGGCCGCGTCCTTGCGATGCAAGGCGGCTTTGATGTGCGCTTGGCCTCTTACAACCGGGCAACGCAGGCAAAGCGTCAGCCGGGGTCCTCCTTCAAACCCTTTGTCTATGCTGCAGCACTTGATGGCGGAATGACGCCTGCCGATATCATCATCGACGGGCCGTTTTGCGTCTATCAATCGGCCAAGCTCGGCCGCAAATGCTTCCGCAATTTTGATGGCGGCGGCTCTGGCCCGCGCACCATGCGTTGGGGGTTGGAACAGTCCCGCAATTTGATGACCGTGCGCGCTGCCTCGCAAACCGGGATGGAGCGGATTGTCAAACTGGCCGCGACAGTCGGTGTCAGCCCGCCCGGGCAACCCTATCCCGCCCTGCTCTCCATCGCGCTGGGGGCTGGCGATACCAATGTCATGGATCTGGTGAATGCTTATTCCATCCTTGCCTCCAATGGGCGGGAACGCAAACCGACCCTGATTGACTATGTGCAAGATCGCGATGGCAAGGTGCGCTTCCGGGCCGACACACGGCGGTGCGATGGGTGCTTGGCACCCGATTGGAATGGCCGGGCGATGCCGCGTCCACCCGCCCGCACCAAACAGCTGATTGATCCGCAGACGGCCTATCAAGTGGTCCATATGCTTGAAGGCGTTGTGCAGCGCGGCACCGCTGTGCAGCTGCGCGACATGAACCGGCCTTTGTTCGGCAAGACGGGCACGACCAGCGGCCCGACCAATGTCTGGTTTGTCGGCGGATCGCCGGATTTGATTGCCGGGCTTTATATGGGTTTTGACCAGCCCCGGAACATGGGCGGCTATGTGCAGGGCAGCACCTATGCCGTGCCGATTTTCAAAGCCTTTGCGACCAAGGCGATGGCGGGCATGCCGATTCTCCCCTTTCGCGCGCCACCGGGTATGCGCATGATCCGGATTGAGCGCATGTCGGGCAAGCGGGTTTACGGCGCATGGCCGACCAATGACCCCAAATCCCCCGTGATTTGGGAAGCCTTTAAGCCCGAAAGCGAGCCGCGCCGGACAATCCGTCGAGATGAGCTTGAGGCGCAGAAGAAAAAAGACGAGAAGGGCAATGTCGACGCAGGTCCAAAAGGGCAGCGCGGCGACAGCGATTTCTTGCAAAGAGAGGGCGGGATTTACTAACCCGCCTTTTCCGAACACCCCGACCTTAGAGTAAATTGGAGAAATTTTATGCGCGCCGAAGCGCAGGCCCATGTCGACCAGATCAATCAGGCAGTTGCGCTGTTGCGCCGCTTTCTGGATTGGGATCGTGCGATCAAGCGGCTGGACGACCTAAACGCCAAGGTTGAGGATCAGACGCTTTGGAACAACCCCAAAGCCGCCCAAGAGGTGATGCGCGAGCGCCGCCGCCTGGAAGAGGCGATCAACGCCACGCGTTCTCTTGAGCGCGAACGCGATGACACGGTTGAGCTGATGGAAATGGCCGAGGCCGAAGGGGATACCGACTTGGCGGATGAAGCCGTCACCAGCCTGGGTGAATTGGCCGAACGCGCTGAAAAGGACAAGGTCGCCGCGCTTCTCGCCGGGGAAGCCGATGCCAACGACACCTATATCGAGGTCAATGCAGGCGCAGGCGGGACCGAAAGCCAGGATTGGGCAGAAATGCTGCTACGCATGTACACGCGCTGGGCCGAACGCCACAAAATGAAAGTCGAACTGGTCGATTATCATGGCGGCGAACAAGCGGGCATCAAATCAGCCACGTTGATGGTCAAAGGCGAAAACGCCTATGGCTATGCCAAAACCGAAAGCGGCGTTCACCGCCTTGTCCGCATCAGCCCTTATGATTCCAACGCGCGTCGACACACCAGCTTTTCTAGCATCTGGGTCTATCCCGTGGTCGATGATGATATTGATATTGATGTGAACGAAAGCGACCTTCGGATCGATACCTATCGCGCATCGGGTGCCGGTGGGCAGCATGTGAACACAACCGATTCGGCCGTGCGCATCACCCATATTCCAACCGGCATTGTCGTGGCCTGCCAAAACCAACGGTCGCAGCATAAGAACCGGGCCGAGGCGATGAAGCAATTAAAGGCGCGGCTTTATGAAGCCGAGTTGCAACGCCGTGAGGCCGAAGCCAGCGCCGTCAACGCCACCAAGACCGAAATTGGCTGGGGCCACCAAATTCGATCCTATGTTCTGCAACCCTATCAGCTGGTGAAGGATTTGCGCACGGGCATCACCTCCACCGCGCCGGGCGATGTGCTGGATGGCGATCTGGATCGGTTCATGGCCGCCGCCCTGTCGCAGCGCGTGACGGGTGAAAAGGTTGTGGTTGAGGATATTGATTGAGGCTCCCTAGCCTAGAGCAATCCTAAATCGCGCAAACTAACCCGGCTTTTGCCTGCAAAAATCAAATGATCGGCCAGCCGCACGCCAATGGGCCGCAGCATCGCGCACAGGCTTTGCGTTGCCCTTTTGTCGGCCGCACTCGGCATGGCCGATCCGCTGGGATGATTATGCGCCAGCACGATGGAGGCCGGATCCTTATCCTGCACATCGCGCAATATCGCGCGCAGCGGCAGCTCCAGCGCGCTGTGCGACCCCTGTTCAATGCGCATGTCGAGTGTTCAATGCGCATGTCGAGCATGCCATCGCGCCGGTCGAGATAGGCAATCACGACATGCTCCGTCTCTTGGTCGCGCAGGCACAGCTCAATTTCCGATATCCAAGGCCAGTCTTCGCTGGTCAGAGGGGGGTCTGGAGGTGCACTCATCGCCAAAGGATGCGGCATCCGGCCCAAGGACGCCACGATCTCCCGCTCCATAATCGCGTGACTTTGAACGAAAATGGAGAAGCCCGACGATTTTCAATTGCGCCCGCGCCCAGCCGCGCCATAAGCAAGGCATAATGCACGCCTATCACACTCTCATGCAGCATATTCTCGACCATGGGGTTGAGCAGCAAGACCGGACAGGCACGGGGACGCTGAGCGTATTCGGCCATCAAATGCGGTTTGATCTGGCTCAGGGCTTTCCCCTTGTCACGACCAAGAAGCTGCATCTGCGCTCCATCATCTATGAGCTTTTGTGGTTCCTCAATGGCGACACCAATGTCCGTTGGTTGCAAGACAATAAAGTCTCCATCTGGGATGAATGGGCCGATGAGAAGGGCGATCTTGGCCCAGTCTATGGCAAGCAATGGCGCCGCTGGGAAACGGCGGACGGCCAGAGCGTCGATCAAATTGCCGAACTGGTGCAGCAGCTGAAAACCAACCCGTCGTCGCGCCGGCAGATCATCACCGCATGGAACCCCGGCGAAATTGGGCAGATGGCGCTCGCGCCCTGCCACTGCTTGTTCCAGACTTGGGTCGGCAATGGCAAATTGTCGCTCCAGCTCTATCAACGCAGCGCCGATGTGTTTTTGGGCGTGCCGTTCAACATCGCTTCCTATGCGTTGCTCACCCATATGCTGGCGCAACAAGCGGGGCTTGAGGTGGGCGAATTTATTTGGACGGGCGGTGATTGCCATCTTTACCTGAACCATCTGGAGCAGGCGAAAACCCAATTGGCGCGCGATCCAAAGCCGCTGCCCCGTCTTAAAATCCTCCGCACGCCCGACAGCATTGATGGCTATGCCTATGAGGATTTTGTGATTGAGGGCTATGAGGCGCATCCCCATATCGCCGCCCCGGTCGCCATATGAACCACCCCGAAATCATCCTCATTCTGGCCCGCGCAGATAATGGCGTGATTGGGCTGGACGGGAAATTGCCTTGGCATCTGCCCGCTGATCTGCGCCGCTTCAAACAGCTGACCATGGGGGCCCCGATGATCATGGGGCGCAAGACCTTTGACAGCCTGCCCGGCCTGCTGCCCGACCGCCGCCATATTGTTCTCACACGCAATGCGGATTGGGCCGAGGATGGCGCGGACACCACGACAACGATTGAAGGCGCGATGCGCCTTGCCAATGCGCCGCATGTCTCGGTGATTGGTGGCGCGGAGATTTACCGCCTCTTCCTGCCCCATGCAGACCGGATTGAGCTGACCGAAGTTCATTTGGACAGCGCGGGAGATACGCGGCTAGAACCGTTCGATGACGATTGGGTTGAGGCAGCGCGCGAGGCGCACCCAGCCGAAGGCGGCCGACCCGCCTATGATTTCGTGACGCTCAAACGGAGGGGATGATGCGCCGCATAGTGATTGGCCTTGTGCTGCTGCTCTTGATCGCAGCCGCCGCCTTCTTCCTCTTCGTGCCAAAGCTGGCCGAAGAGTCGATGAACCGGCTCGCGCCCACCAGCCAGCAGATCAGCCCCAAGGCACAGGCGCTGCACAAGACGCTCTTCATCGCCGATCTGCATGGCGACACGCTGATGTGGAAACGCGATCTGCTCGACCGCGCAGGTCGCGGGCATATTGACCTTCCCCGGTTGGAGGACGGGCATGTCGGCCTGCAAATCTTCTCATCCGTCACCAAGACGCCGCGCGGGCAGAATTATGACGCCAATTCCGCCAAGACGGACAATATCACCGCACTTGCCATCGGCCAGCTGCAGCCGCCACGGACATGGACGTCGCTGTTGGAACGGTCGCTTTGGCATGCAGAAAAGCTCAACCGCGCCGAACAAGCCTCTGGAGGTCAGCTCCGGATCATTCGCACGGGTGCGGATCTGGATCGGCTGATGGCGGCCCGCGCCAAAACCGGGGCCGTGCCGGTCGGGGCATTGCTCTCCATCGAAGGATTGCAAAATCTGGAAGGCAAGCGCGCCAATCTGGATGTGCTCTATAAGGCAGGCTTTCGCATGGCGGGCTTTGCCCATTTCTTTGACAATGAAGTCGCAGGCTCCATGCATGGCGAGAAAAAGGGCGGGCTGACGCCGCTGGGTCGGCAGATATTAGCCGATATGGAAGCGCGCGGGATGATCGTTGATATTGCCCATGCCAGCCATGCGGCGGTGGCGGACATCTTGAAACTCGCCAAGCGTCCGGTCGTCTCCAGCCATGGCGGCGTGCAGGCAACTTGCAAGGTCAACCGCAATCTGACCGATGATGAAATTCGGGGCGTGGCCCGCACCGGCGGCGTGGTTGGCATTGGCTATTGGGATGCCGCCATTTGTTCCACCAACCCCCGCGCCATTGCCAAGGCGATTGCCCATGTCCGCAATTTGGTGGGCATTGACCATGTGGGGCTTGGCTCTGACTTTGATGGCGCGACAACCACGCCCTTTGACACCGCCAATGTGGCCCATGTCACTCAGGCGCTGCTCGATGAAGGCTTTGCCGAAGATGAGATTCGCAAGGTCATGGGCGGCAATGTCGCCCGCGTTCTGAAGGCGGCCTTGCCGCCGCGCTGACCGATCCATATAGGCCGCCTTATGTCCCGCACGATCCCCCGTCTCACGATTCCACGTCTCACTGGTAATGCGCCCATCCCTGCTGAATTTCGCGGGGGCGTGGTGGCGCTTGGCAATTTTGATGGCGTGCATGCGGGGCATCAGGCCGTGATTGGCCGAGCGGTGGAGATGGCGCGCGCGGCAGGCGTGCCCGCTCTGGTCGCCACTTTTGATCCCCACCCGGTCACCTATTTTCGTCCAGATACGCCGCCTTTTCGCCTGACCACGCTGGATCAGCGCCAGCGCCATCTGGCCGAAGCGGGGGCCGATGCGATGATCGTCTTTTCCTTTGGAGAGACGCTGGCCAATGTGACCGCAGAGGCGTTTGTCACCGATTGGCTGGGCGGCCATTTGGGCGCAACGGGCGTTGTGACGGGCGAAGACTTTACCTTTGGTAAAGGGCGCAGCGGCAATATTGGCGTATTAGAAACATTGGGCGCCGCGCACGGCATCACATGTGCCGCCCTTGGCCCGGTGTGCGATGATGATGGCCCCATTTCCTCCAGCCGCATTCGTGATGCCTTAAAGGCTGGCGATTGCGACACCGCCACACGCCTGCTCACCCGGCCCTTTGCGGTTGAGGGGCGCGTGCAGCATGGCGATAAAAATGGCCGCAAACTGGGCTTTCCAACCGCCAATATCGATATGGCCCACTATCTGCGGCCCCGTTATGGCATTTATGCCGTGCGCGGACGCACCGCCGACGGCCGCACGCTGTTGGGCGCGGCCAATCTCGGCATCCGGCCCAGCTTTGATCCGCCCAAAGAATTGTTAGAGCCACATTTCTTTGATTTTTCCGGCGATCTTTATGATCAGGTGATTGAGATTGACTTCATCTCTTTCCTGCGGCCCGAAGCCAAGTTTGACAGCCTTGATGCACTGATGGTGCAAATGGCGCGGGATTGCGACGAAGCACGCGCCATTCTGACCGCCTGACCCCGCGACAATATCGGCCGAAAGACTTTATTTGCCCGCGCGCTTCCCGTAAGGCCCGGCGCTATGACTGACGCGCCAACTCCTGAAACCCGCGACTATCGCGACACCGTGTTCCTGCCCAAGACCGACTTTCCGATGAAGGCCGGCCTGCCGCAAAAGGAGCCGGGCATTCTCGCACGCTGGCAGGGCATGGATTTGTATCGCCGCCTGCGCGATGCGCGGCAGGGCCGGGAAAAGTTCATCCTGCATGATGGCCCGCCCTATGCGAATGGCGACATGCATATTGGCCATGCGCTCAACCATATCTTGAAAGACATGGTCGTGCGCACGCAAAGCCTGTTGGGCAAAGATGCCCCCTATGTCCCCGGTTGGGATTGCCACGGCCTGCCCATTGAGTGGAAGGTTGAGGAAGAATATCGCAAGAAAAAGCGCAATAAGGACGAGGTTCCGGTTGAGGAATTCCGCGCCGAATGCCGCGCCTATGCCCGCCAATGGGTGGATCGTCAGCGCGAACAATTGAAGCGGCTCGGCATCAACGGCGATTGGGACAATCCCTATCTCACCATGGATTTCGACGCCGAGGCGACCATTGTCGGTGAATTGTTGAAATTCGCCGAAAGTGGCCAGCTTTATCGCGGGGCCAAGCCCGTGATGTGGAGCCCCGTTGAAAAGACCGCGCTCGCCGAAGCCGAAGTTGAATATGAGGATATCACTTCAACGCAGATTGATGTGGCGTTTGAGATTGTTGATGCGCCGAATTGTCGAGAACTGGAAGGGGCGTCGGCCGTTATCTGGACCACTACGCCTTGGACGATCCCGGTCAATCAGGCGCTCGCTTATGGGCCGGATGTTGAGTATGTTTTGGTCTCGGCAAATGGCCGTAAGCTGCTTATCGCGGCCGAACTGAGTGCCGCCTTCGCGGCCCGGGCCAATGTTGAGATCAACACGATCAAAACAATCAAGGGCTCCGACCTCGCCGGCACAATCGCCCGTCACCCAATGCACGCGCTGGGCGGATTCTTCGCCAAGCCCCGCCCGCTTCTCCCTGGCGATTTCGTCACCACAGAAAGCGGCACGGGCCTTGTCCATATGGCGCCCGACCATGGCGAGGATGATTTTGATCTGTGCAAGGCCAATGGCATTGAGCCCGTTTTCGCGGTGGAAGGCGATGGCCGCTATCGCGCCGATTGGGCTTGGCTCGGCGGCGAAGGCAGCGTCATCAACCCCAAATTCAACGCGCCTGATGGCCCGATTTGCACGGCCTTGCGCGAAGCAGGCGCGCTGGTTGCCGCATCCGCCGATTATAAGCACAGCTATCCGCATAGCTGGCGGTCCAAGGCAAAGGTCATCTATCGCTGCACGCCGCAATGGTTTGTGCCGATGGACAAGGCAATCGACCCCTCCACCACCAGCTTTGCAGCTGGCGGTCCCCCTCCCCCGGTGGGGGAGGTTCTAGAGGCGACGACACCTCCCCGGCACGGGGAGGGGGACCAGCCAAAGGCTGGTGGAGGGGCCACCCTGCGCGACACCGCGCTCGCCGCGATTGAAGAGACCCGCTGGGTTCCGGAAAAAGGGCAAAACCGGATCCGATCTATGGTGGAAGGTCGCCCGGACTGGGTGCTCTCCCGCCAGCGGGCCTGGGGCGTGCCGATCACGCTCTTCGTCAATCGCAAGACGGGGCAATATTTGAACGACCCCGCCGTCAATGCGCGCATCATCGCAGGCGTCCGGGCGCAAGGCGTCGATGCCTGGTCGGAAAGCCGCGCGCAGGAGTATCTGGGGGCGGAGTATCGCGCCGAAGATTATGAGCGCGTGGCCGATATTCTCGATGTCTGGTTTGACAGCGGCTCCACCCATGCCTTTGTGCTGGAATCGGGCAAATGGCCCGATCTGACGCGGCCCAAAGACCATGTGGGGCCTTGGGCCGACCTTTATCTGGAAGGCAGCGATCAACATCGTGGCTGGTTCCAATCCTCCCTGCTCGAAAGCTGCGGAACGCGCGGACACGCGCCCTATAAGGCCGTCCTCACCCACGGCTTTACGATGGACCAAAAGGGCATGAAAATGTCCAAGTCGCTCGGCAATACCATTGATCCATTAAAGGTCATGGAAAGCTATGGCGCAGATATTATCCGCCTTTGGGCCTTGTCGGTCGACTTTACCGAAGACCACCGCATCGGCGATGAAATCCTAAAAGGCGTGGCCGACCAATATCGCAAGCTGCGCAACAGCTTTCGCTATCTGCTCGGCGCGCTGGACGGATTTGACGAGACGGAGCGCGTCAGCATCGACCAAATGCCAGAGCTGGAGCGCTATGTTCTGGCCCTGATGGCCAAGCTGGATGCAACGCTGCGTCAATCCGTCGCCGACTATGATTTCAACACCTATGTCCGGGCGCTGACCGATTTTTGCAATGAAGACCTATCGGCCTTCTTCTTCGATATTCGCAAAGACTGCCTCTATTGCGACGCGCCCGACAGCGTGAAGCGCCGGGCCTATCGCACAGTGTTGGACATGTTGTTCCAAGCGCTCATCCGCTGGGCCGCACCCGTCATCGTGTTTACAGCGGAAGAAGTGTGGCAGACGCGCACGCCAAACCCGGACGCATCGGTACATCTGCTGGAATGGCCCATAGTCGACGCCGACTGGGCCGATGCTGACCTGATCGCGCGCTGGGGCGAATTGCGGGCGCTGCGCACACATGTGACCGAAGCCATTGAGCCGCTGCGTCGCGACAAGGTGATCGGGTCGAGCCTGGCCGCCAATGTCTTGGTTCCAGCGTCTGCACCAGAAGCTGATCTGGCTGAGTTGTTCATCACAGGGACAGTCACACGCGGCCAAGAAGATGGGGTGCAGATCACCCCAACCACAGACCCCAAATGCGGCCGGTGCTGGCGGCATCTGCCCGAAGTGGCGGAGGATGGCGCGCTGTGCGGGCGCTGTGCGGATGTCATCAATGGCTGATCCGTTGCGCCGCCTTGGCTATGGCACTGCCCTGCTGCTGTTCGTGGCCGATCAATTGCTCAAGGCAATCATCATTGGCCCAATCGGGTTGCAGGCGCTGGGGCAGATTTATCTGCTGCCGATCCTGAACCTCACTTGGGTTGAGAATTATGGGATTGCGCTGGGCCTATTGCAGGCCGGGCATGCAGTTGAACGCTGGGGCTTGGTGATCGCAACCAGCGTGATTGCCGCCATTGTTGCCGTCTGGATCTGGCGGGAACGCAACCGGGCAGACATTTTTGGCCTTGGGCTTGTGCTCGGCGGCGCATTGGGCAACATCGTGGATCGCATACGCTTTGGCTATGTGGTTGATTTCATCGATTTCCACATTGGTGGGTTCAGACCCTTTTTGGTCTTCAATCTTGCCGATGCAGCGATTACCATTGGGGTATTGGTGCTTTTGGTGCGCGCCTTTTTTTCACGCGATGCCAAGGCAAAGACGGAGACGGATCATGCGTAAGATATTGGGTGTTGTGGCGGTTGGTGCGCTGCTGTCGGGCTGTGCATCGGGCGGTCTGTTCAACCGCAACTCCCCCGACGAGTTTCAGGTAACACGGCTTGCTCCGCTGGTTGTGCCGCCTGATTTTGCGCTTGTCCCTCCCGCTGCTGGTAGCGCGCAGGCACAATCCGCCGATAGCTCCACGCAGGCTTTGCAGGCGATGTTCGGTGGCCCGGCCCCGCGCAGCGGTGCTGAAAATGCAGCGATCAATGCGGCGGGCGGAAACCGGGCTCAGCCGGGGATCCGGTCAAATGCTGGGGATCCAAAGACGGATGTGGTCGATAAGGGTGCGACCACGCGCGACATTATCGCAGCCCCCGAAGGCGATGGGCAGAATGCCCGGGCCACGACCCCACAATGATAATCTGACCCATTAAAAAGGCGGGCGCTGGTCACCAGCCCCGCCTTTCTTAAGTCTGTCTGAACTTCAAAAAAAGCGGCGCGGCCCGAAAAGGACCGCGCCCTTTTTATCAGAAGGCAGCGCCAATCGTGCCGAAGATGCCGCCCTTGGCCACATCCTTTCCGGTGGAGCTGACAACAGCACCCTTGGCATAGCTGGTATCAACATAGGACAGGCCGAACGTGACCGGACCGGTCGTGTAGCTCGCGCCCAGCGACCAATCCGTATATTTTTGGCCGCCCGATAGGAAGCTCTTGGTGAATGTCCGGCCGACGCCTGCGCTCAGGCTGATCGGTGTGTTCGGGATTGCGCCGGACAGGCCGAGATTCATGTAGAAATTATCTTCCTTGCCATTGCCCAGGCTGAGCGCGCTCGACTTTGGCGCATAGGCCGTCGCCAGCTTGACGGTGGCTGGACCAAAGGTTTGGGCAACGCTGCCATAAAGCTCAAGAAAGTCGGAATCATAACCGGCCGTGATCTTTTCAGCGCCCGGATAATAATAATAAATGCCGCCAAAATCGAGCGTGGTGCCACCGACGGTCTTCTTATAGCCGGCAATAAGATCAATTTCTTGATCGCTGCCGCCGGCAATATAATCATCCACCGAAGAGCCCCAGATGCCGACATAGGCGCCGGACGTGTGGCTGACCGTCAGGCCGCCTTGAACCGCAAAATCCTTGTCGGTCTGAGAAATGCCGCGATAGCGATAATCGCTGGTCAGCGTCGCCGACCCATTGATTGTCAGCGCTTTGCTCTCTGCCTCTTGAGCGAGAACAGGCGTTGCGGAAAGAAGAAGAGCGGCAACGAGGGCCGGGCGAAGGAACGTGCGCATGGGAAATCCCCTTAGAGTTAAGTGCGTCGTTCAACCTGCGTTGCCGCTTGGTGCCTCTCTCAGGTTACCCGGGGGGCCTCAATGACGGCGACTCAGGAAAGGTGACGCCTTTTGCTGCGGCGCACAACAATAAAAATTATATTTTTACGTGTCTTGCTTCTGCGTGTTGCGCAGATGCAACACTCAGCGCAGGGCGGCGCAGGCCCGTTGCAACCGCTGGCACGCCTCGGTCAAAATCTCTTCTGACGTGGCGTAAGAGATGCGGAACCCCGGCGACAAGCCAAAGGCCGCACCCGGGACGGCCGCGACCTGAACCTCATCCAAGAAATAGTCGATCAGCTCTTCATCATTGGAGATGACCTGTCCGCCGGGCGTGGTTTTACCCATCAGGCCACTAACATCGGGATAGACATAAAAAGCGCCTTCAGGGGTCGGGCAGTGCACGCCCTCAATCTCATTCAGCATCCGCACGACCAGATCGCGCCGCCCGCGAAACCGCTCATTGCGGTCCTTCAGGAAGGACTGATCGCCATTGAGCGCCGCCGTGGCCGCTGCCTGCGCAATGGAACAGGGGTTGGAGGTGGATTGCGACTGCAACTTGGCCATCGCCTTGATCATCCATTGCGGGCCGCCCGCAAAGCCAATGCGCCAGCCGGTCATGGAAAAGGCCTTGGAACAGCCATTGACCGTCAAGGTGCGGTCATACAGCTCTGGGCAGACCTGAAGGATGGTCGCAAAGGGCGTGTCTGCATACCAGACATGTTCATACATATCGTCCGTCAGCACCATGACCTGAGGATGCCGCATCAGCACATCGCCCAGCGCCTTGAGCTCCGCTGCAGAATAGGCCGCCCCCGTCGGGTTGGACGGCGAGTTGAGGATGATCCAACGCGTCTTCGGCGTGATCGCCGCGTCCAGTTGCGCCGGGGTGATCTTATAATCTTGGGTCGCGGGCGCTTCGATAAATACGGGCGTGCCCCCGGCAAAGGCCACAATATCGGGATAGCTGACCCAATAGGGTGCAGGGATGATGACTTCATCGCCCGCATCAATTGTGGCGACCAGCGCGTTGAAGAGGGTATGCTTGCCGCCCACATTCACACTGATTTGCGCTGGCGCATAATCAAGGCCATTGTCGCGCTTAAACTTGGCTTGGATCGCAGCCTTTAATTCGGCCGTGCCGTCGACATTGGTGTATTTGGTCTGGCCCCGGCGGATCGCCTCAATCGCCGCCTCTTTGACAAAATCCGGCGTATCAAAATCCGGCTCGCCTGCAGACAGGCCAATCACGTCCACGCCCTTGGCCTTGAGATCGAGCACCCGGCTCGTCATCGCAAGGGTGGCTGAGGGCTGAATACGGTCGAGTGCGGCGGAGGTGGTGCGCATGGTTTGGGCGCTTTCTCTGGCAAGGGGACAGTCGAGGGCGATAGCCGCGCCTATACGGACTCGATCACATAGGGGCAACCGCCCAAGGGGCATTTCGCCCAGAAAAGCGCAATATTAGGCAAGAATTGCGGGCATCAGACCGCGCAATGCATTGCCAATAAAGAAACCGCCTGCCAAATCCTCGGCTGTCAGATCCGCCTCCACCGCCCGGCCGCTGTCGATCATCTCGGCGCGCAACACGCCGGGCAAAAGCCCCCGGCTGAGCGTTGGCGTCAGCAATTGGCCGCCGCGTTCAACGAAAATATTGGTGAAGCTGCCTTCGGTCAGAAATCCATCGGGATCGAAAAAGACCACTTCAAAATGGCCTGCGCTCAAACGCGCCTGATCATAAAAGGCCCGGTCCGTCGTCTTATGGCGCAGGCGGAAATCATGGACGTTAACGGGCAGGGCCGCGAGCCGGACCAAGGCCGGGCCTGCCGCCCGCGCAGGCAAATCTGCCGCCTCAATCGCCATCTGCCCCTGCCGAGACAAGAGCAGCCGGATTCGCTTTGGCGCGTCCAATCGGAACGTCGCGGCCTGAAGCAGGTTTCGCGCATCATGCCGATCCAGCGTAAAGCCCAGCGCAGCGGCGCTCACCTGCATTCGTTCCAAATGGCGGTTGAGCAGCGGCATCCCCTGTTCGGGGTCGAACAGCATTGTTTCAATCAAATCAAAGCGGCGCGGGTCAGCGACAAAGCGCCCTTTGGCCAGACATTCAGCCCATTCCTCATCCACTTGACTGTCCGCCACAATGCCACCGCCCAGACCGAGCGTTGCGACTGTCGCGTCCTTTGGCAAATGCAATGTCCGGATCGCGACATTAAATGCCGCATCGCCATTGGCATCAATGCGGCCGATGCTGCCCGTATAAATGCCGCGTGGCTCTGGCTCCACATCCCCGATGATTTCCATCGCCCGGATCTTGGGCGCGCCTGTAATCGACCCGCAAGGGTAAATCGCGCGCAGAAGATCCGCCACTGTCTTGCCCGGGGCCAGCCGCGCCGTCACGGTCGAGATCATCTGGTGGACGGTGGGATAGCTTTCCACATGAAATAAATCTGGCACGGCGACCGACCCTGCTTGGGCGACGCGCGACACATCATTGCGGAGGAGATCAACAATCATCAGATTTTCGGCCCGCTGCTTGGCATCCTTCTGCAGATGGGCGATGCGCCGGGCATCCTCCGCCGGATCGCCTGCACGTTCGGCAGTGCCCTTCATCGGCTTGGTCGTGATCCGCCCATCCTTCAAGGCGAAGAAGAGTTCGGGCGAGAGCGACAAGAGCCAATCCTCCCCCGTCCAGACCACGCCACCAAAGCCGGCCTGCGCACGGCCCCGAAGCCCCGCATAAATGGCCAGCGGATGGCCCGCCGTGCGCACATCGGCCCGGATCGTCAAATTGGCCTGATAAATATCGCCCGCCGTGATCAGTGCCTGCACATGGTCATGCGCCTTGGCATAATCGGCCCGGCCAAGGCGCGGGCGCGGGGCATCTGCCCAGCCGCCTGCCGCATCGGGCAGCCAGTCCGCCACCTGCTCTGCTGGAATTTCGTGATGACCCGCAAAGCGCGCAAACCAGACCAATGGCACATTGGGTGCGCGACCGCGCGGTGCAAGCCGATCCTCCAGCGCAAGCCCCGCCTCATAACTCAAAAAACCGGCCCAATCCCCGCCAGCGCCAATCCGCGCAACCAGATCCGCCACCTCTGCCGGGTCCTGCGTCTCCAGAATCTCCAGCGGGTCGCAATAAAGCCGCGCGGGCGCGCCACCCGCACGGGCATCATCCAGAAGCACAAATGGGCCGGAAGGAATGGGCGCTGCCATGCGCCGCCTTTGGCAGGGCTGGCGCAGAAAGACCAGACTGGAACCATCCGGGATGGCACCGATTTGCGGCCCCCGCGCATCTCGCCTATATTGCTGCTATGACCCAATATCAGCTTGTCACCGACGACACCGTTCCCCTGCGTTCAGGCGTGATCCGCCTGCATGGCCCCGACGCCTTTGAGGGGATGCGCAAGGCAGGCCGCCTCGCTGCCCAGATACTCGACGCGCTTGTGCCCTTCATTCAGCCCGGCGTGACGACGCAGGCCATTGACGATCTGGTTCGGACCATGACCTTTGATAGTGGCGCTGTGCCTGCAACGCTCAATTATCGGGGCTATACGCACAGCTGCTGCACCTCGGTAAACCATGTCATCTGTCATGGGATTCCCGGGCCTAAGGCGCTGAAAGAGGGCGATATCGTCAATGTGGATGTCACCCCGCTGCTCGATGGATGGCATGGCGATACCAACCGCACCTATTTGGTGGGAGAGGTCAATATCAAGGCGCGTCGGCTGGTCGAGACGACCTTTGAGGCGATGATGCTGGGCATTGCGCAGGCGAAACCCGGCAACCATCTGGGCGATGTGGCCCATGCCATTCAGGTACATTCTGAAAAGCAACGTTATGGCGTGGTGCGCGATTTTTGCGGCCATGGCATTGGCCGGCTGTTTCATGATGCGCCGGAAGTTGTCCATGTCGGCCGCCCCGGCACGGGGCCGGAGCTGAAGCCGGGCATGTTCTTCACCATTGAACCCATGGTCAATATCGGCCGACCCGATTGCAAGGTTCTGGAAGATGGCTGGACCGCGGTGACGCGGGACCGCGCCTTGTCGGCGCAGTTTGAACATACAATTGGCATCACCGACACGGGCTGCGAAATCTTCACAAAAAGCCTCTCGGGCCTCGACCTGCCACATAGCCCCGCCTGACCGACTCGGCCGAGTCGCGCAGGCGCTTGGGGCGAGCAGACCACGCCGCAGCCCCGTCTTCAGGGCAATTGATTAGTTTTCAGGCTGTTACTGCCTAAAAATCAGGCAAGTTATGCATGCCCTGCCCAGATTCCAGACAGCAACTTGCCTAAATTGAGCGTGTGCTTGCGCACCTTTACTTGGCACGATTATTGAACGCTGAAGCGAAACCGCAAAGGGTTGCCCCGCACCATGAAAAAGATTGAAGCGATCATTAAACCGTTCAAACTCGATGACGTGAAGGAAGCCCTTCACGAAGTCGGCGTCTCGGGAATCACCGTCACCGAAGCCAAGGGCTTTGGGCGTCAAAAGGGCCATACCGAACTCTATCGTGGTGCCGAATATGTCGTCGACTTTCTGCCCAAGGTGAAGCTGGAGGTCGTCGTGGACGATGCGCTCGCCCCCCGCGTGGTCGAAGCCATTGCCGCCGCTGCCCAAACCGGACGCATTGGCGACGGCAAAATCTTCGTCATCCCCGTCGAAAGCGCGTTGCGGATTCGCACCGGCGAAAAGGACAGCGACG
>Ga0214921_10003485_pt1 | contig 23983 bp, 21 predicted proteins | sample LL1505_MetaG_FD_177992 | JGI IMG/M metagenome (GOLD analysis project Ga0214921, IMG submission 177992) | Freshwater microbial communities from Lake Lanier, Atlanta, Georgia, United States - LL-1505 | ecosystem: Environmental > Aquatic > Freshwater > Lake | place: USA: Georgia | collected...
ACTGTTACAGTAGCTGAAGCACCTGATCCACCACCACCAGTGAAACTGATAGTAGGCGTAGTAGCATATCCAGTACCTCCGCTAGTTACATAAACCGATTTAATTTGAGTGGCTGTCAAATCTGCAAAAGCTTCGTTTAACGAAACATAAGTAGCACCAGACGAAGGGCCTGCACCATCACCACCAATAACATATGTTCCAACCCAAGTATCAAGTATTTTATAAGCTGAAGTTGATGTTGGAGGTGTTGAACAAGCAGGAGGATTTGTTGAAGGTCCTGATGAACCACTTCCAGTTATGGTAACATTTGGAACAGCTGCATTATCTTGAGCTGCAATGTAATATTGAATAAGGTCATTTACATTACCTCCACCAAATGTGAAAGTATAGGTATTACCACTTACCCAAGTAGCAACTGTACTTGAATAACTAGAGCCTGTGCTAACTTTCCAATATAATACGGGAAGACCTGCACCTGCAGTTGGCACACCACTTGCATCTGTAATAGTAGCTGTTAAGGTAACAGTGCCTGTATAGGTAGAACTAGCAATTGGAGTAAAAACAATAGCAGGACCTGTAAAATCCGCAGGGGTTAAATCCATTTCTTGCGCACCTAAATCAGGAGCCGATCCACCACCATAGGTTTGACCACTTAATGGATAAGTTGCCCTTGCACCATTTGTTGCATAGTCATCAGTATAACCAGAAATAGCTCCTGCACCACTTTCTACTTGCGTAGCAATAGATGGGTCTAATTGTAAGAAATTAGCTCCCGCTGGGTTGGTATTATTCAACCAAGTTAAATTTTCGCTAACTGAACTATTCTCTCTAGGTGAAACCCTTGATTTAAAAGCAGAAACTGTTAAGTCTGTGTTGGTACCATCAAAATAAATACCAGATGGGCAATACCATAAGTTATTATTAGAGGTTGTAGAATAGTTATTTAAAGAAACACCACTTCTTTGGAATGCAAATGAAGTTCCAGTGCCAGCAGGTGTAATGTTATTAACTATAATATTGTTTCTTAGATTTAAAGCTGCTGTAGTGGCAGTGGCATTCATGGTATGATAAATAGCAGCACCACCAAAATTAGCACCATAAGAAGTACTTGCTAAATAAATGGTGTTGTAATAAATATTGTTTATCGCAGTTGCGGTGGTACTAGTTACATTGATACCAATAACAGGGTTTACGGCACTCACATTATTTAATGAATTGGTTTGTGACAATAAATTATTATATATATTATTAGTATAACCACCAGCCACTCTTATTAAGTTAATAAAAGTTGTTGCACCTGTATTATATGTGCTTAAGTTGTAAATTTTATTTCTATACACATTCATGGTACATCCAGCAGTTGAACCCGCCACATATATGCCATAGATAGCAGCATTACCAGAACCTGCACCTGTAAAAATACTTGAAATTACATTATCATGGATTTTACTTGCCAATGTGGTATTAGCAATTGAAGCAACATAAATTGCTGCCACTGTAGGACCACTGGTACCAGAAGCAGTTGCAGAAAGGTTATTGAAAGTATTGTTATAAATATCATAATAGGCAGATGTACCCGAACCATATATACCATAAATACTAGGACTTGTTGCATAGGCTGAAGAAAAATTGAAACTATTACCAGAAATAGTCATGTTTCCATAGCCCACATAAAGTCCATAAATACCTAACGCAGAACCACTTACTGAAAATGTATTGTTGTTATATGCTTTTGTTGGCGTTCCACCATCGCATGAGTAAATACCATAAAAGGTTCCACCATTACTAGGTGCAGTGTAACTAAGGCTATTACTACTTATAGAGTAACCATTTGTCAAAACACCAGTACTAGAGCATGAATAGAAACCATATAAAGTTCCAGTTGTTGCCAAACCTCTGTCTAAACTAATGGTATTGTTTGAAAGACTAAGACCCGAAGTATATGTGGAAGAGTGATAAAAAAGCATAAGCAGTTCCTGTGCTTCTATATTTACCAGCTCTTCCTGTTGTGAGTGTATTGTAATTAGCATATAAATTAGCATGTGCTACAGCTACATAATAGCCATACAATGCGTAGGTAAATGTTCCAGTTCCTGTAAATGAAGCTGAAGAAGAAAGAGAGTCATTAATATTAATGGTATTTCCATTTCCACTTGTACCTAAATTAAATGTAGTAGAAGCAACACCGGTGTACATGCCATACGTTGCACCACTAAAAGTAGAAATCAATCCAGAGGCAGGCAATGCCGTTTTAGTTATATTAACAGTATTGCTTAATGAATTAATGGTTGGTGTGCCAGTGGTACCACCCGGTAAAAAGATACCATAAAGGGCACCTGAGTTAGTAATAGAAGTTGTAGCACTTAAAACACTTTCGTTTAATGTTACAGTATTGCTATTTATATTTGAACTAGCTGACGTGTAGTTGGCTTTGATACCATAATCAATAGCCGTATTTGCTGCAGATACTGTATGATTAATTGTTACAATATTGTTATTACAAGTAATTGCACCCGTAGCAATGCCTGATCCAAATTCAATACCTGAAATGGCTACTGAAGCCGTTTGGGTAATGGTAATGGTATTATCACTGTAATTGTTGGTGTAAGTAATACCTACTGGAGCAGTTGAGGCAGTACAATATATACCTGCATTTGTAAGTGTTAGTGCTGCTACGTTGGTAATGGTGTTAAAACGAATGTTGTTACCTGCACCATTTCTAAAAGCTACACCAGAAGGAATTGAAACAGTAGTTGAAGCTAAATTATAAGTCATATCGAATGCAACATTTGATACACCATAAGTTATTGTATTTCCTGTAGTTGATGAAGTACCTCCCACATCATTACCAGATTCTTGCACGATAACAGTTTCTGGAGTGGTAACAAAATAAATACCTGCAGCTACACCTGAAATGGTATTGCCATAAATTTTGTTATTAGAGTTTGTACCTGCAGTAGATGTAGCAAGTCTTGCCGTGGCAGGAGCTGTATGAGCTGAAGCACAAGTAGAAAAAATACCCACTGAATTTCGGTAAGTTGTAGCACCGTTGCTCATGATGATGGTATTGTTTTGAATAGTATTGTTTTGAGCGCCATCTGTAGCCGAAGCTGCAAACAATGCAATTCCAAACTCAGTCATTTTTTGAGCCGCCAAAGCACCTTCAACGGTATTAGAGGTATTCTCTCTAATGGTAAAGTTTTGGATGGTTAAATTGTCAGAACCAACAATTTTGATAACCGCATCCGCTTGACCAGTTGCAGCACCACCAGCAGTGGCAATAGCCGCAGCTCTAATGGTGGTGTTACCCCCATCAATAACCACATTATTTGTAGCTGTTGTAGCAGTAGTGTAAGTAATTACAAAACCACCCGTAGGAGCTGTTTCAGAAGCACCCGAACAAGTTAAGGTTACTGGACCTGAAAATGCAGTTACTGCATTCAAATCAGCAATGGCACTTGCTAGTGAAGAATAGGACGATGCCAAATTAGGAGTGGTGTTACCACTGTTGGTCACCGTAACTGTCAACTGTGCCTGCGCACGCGACAATCCTGCAATAAGAGCTATTAAAAAGAACAGTGTTTTCACTGTCATTTTAAAACTCTTTTTAAAAGTTTGTAGTTGTGTAAATTGATTCATATTGATTTGATTTAATTGTATTTTTATGGGTTCAATATTCAAAACATTTAGCATAAAAAAAAGTAGAATTATAACTACAACTATTTTGACCTGTTTTTTCTGTAAAATTTATCCTACAACATTTTGATACCCTATTTCAATCTGAGGTTCTAGAAATAGTTCATCAAATCATGCAATCATTGAATAACTGACTGTATAAGCATGGGTGGATTAAAAATGAAAACAAAGAATGTTTCGTAAAATTTAAATCTGAATTTTTACATATCTCAAAATTAAAATGTATTAAGCTTAGAAAAATAACCCACTTTAAGACGGTAAAGCGAGCCAAACAAGTTTTAAAAACAAAGCATCCATTTTTATCATAGTTTTGATTAAAATTGCAGTATTACAATTTTTACCTATGCCACTCACTCATCACATACTTATCGCTGACGACCATTCAATTATTAGAAGGGGTCTGAAATTTATATTAGATGCCCACTTTACTGGCTGTTATGTAAACGAAGCGGATACCATAAAAGACGTTAAGAACTTGTTAGAATCGTTTGCATTTACGCACCTTATTTTCGACATGCAAATGTTGGATGACAACATCATTGAGCATTTGCCAGAAATCAGAAAACTATACCCCAACATACCCATTCTAATTTACACCATGAGCCCTGAGGAGATTTATGGAAAGCGAATGCTAGAGATGGGTGCCACGGGATTCTTGAGCAAGCAAAGCAGTGAAGCAGAGGTTATAGAAGCTTTAGATTTGTTCTTAACAGGAAAAACATACATTAGCAGGGAGTTAAAAGAAAGAATGTCGAAAGATGATTTGAAATTCAGTTCGGAGAGTCCGATAGATAGCTTATCGGATAGGGAACTAATTGTTATGAACTACATAATGAAAGGAACTGGAGTGAAAGAAATTTCACTCAAATTGGATTTAAAACCTACCACTGTAGCTACCTATAAGGCACGAATATTCAATAAACTTGGGGTTTCAAATGTGATGGATATGAGAAATGTATTGGAAGTATATAGATACACCAGTAGTTAATGTATGAGGCCTAGACAATTCATATGTTTCTTTTTGACAATACTTGGCATTGGTAACCTAAATGCCCAACAGAATTTTATTATAAAGCAATTCAATTCAACCAACGGACTGCCCCAAAATAGCATCAATGGCATGCAGATGGATGAGCATGGCTATATGTGGCTGGCTACAGAAGGGGGTATCGTAAAATACGATGGAAACAAATTTAAAACATATAAGGAATGTGTTGGAAAACCCATTGAATCGGATCGTATAAAAGGACTTGCCAAAACCATTAAAAATGAAATCATAGCCTATGATATCTTCGGAAGGATTTATAAAATAAAGGATAATGAACTAGACTTAATTGGCAAGAATAAAACCCTATATCTTATGGGGGCCTTACCAAATATAAATGCTATAAACTTCATTCAATGTATTTCTCAAAAGAAAGGTTATGATTGGCTTTTCTTTCAATATCCACTGCACATTTTTCCTTTATCAGAAAAAAAATTCGTAATACTAGGAAAGGGTGGATTTTATCTTTATGAAGACACCACATTCATTTCATTTATTCCAACAAAGGGTCACAAAATAACTCAGACTTTTTTTATGAATGGAAACATATTCTTTTTCGATGCCGAGAAAGATATTTATAAAATAGATATCAATAAAAGCAATATCGAAAAAATAGAAATATCAGGTGACATTTTACAAAATGAGTATTACACAAAAACTAAAACCATTGAAAAAATCCATTGGAAGATTTCCGACAATAGTGTTTTTATGAAATTAGGAGGAAAACTCTATAAGTTAGAAAGTAAGGATAAAAAAATAAACAGTCAGCTAGTGATTGACAAATTACCTGAAAAATGTATAATCAATGAAATTTTATACAACGATATCAATAAAGCATATTATATTGGAACTGATACTAGGGGACTATTTGCTTATAAGCAAAAGGAAATTCATACCCTAACCTACAACAATAATAATATGTCAATAAGCAACTCCTATTATGCACAAGTTGCTTTAGATAGTGCTAGCATCCTTACTTATAACTTAAGAAAATTTTCTCTTAAAGAAATTACAGATTATAAATTTACAGACAAGATCTTAAACACTGAAGGGATCTTAAAAGACAAACAAGGTAATATTTGGTATGGATTGTCTGAGAAAATCTATCGCTACGATGCCAAAACAAAAAAGCATATATTCATTCCATCTGATGCAGATGCCCGCATATCTAGTTTCTTAGAAGATGGTGATACTACATGGGTGGGAACGCCAAGAAGCTTTGGCTATGTATACAAAGATGTTTATCACAATTCATACAAAGAAATCATTCCTCATGGCGAAAACACCATACCCTTTTGTATGATTAAAAACCAAGGCAAGAATGTTTGGATGGCCACTTGCAGTGGCATCATTTCTATACCCATATTGGATAAAAAAACTAAGCCAAAAGTTCTTCTTAAAAATTACTGCGTAAGAAACTTATTCGTATACAGAGATTTAATTTTTATTGGCACCTATGGTTATGGCTATTTGATATACCAAAATGGAAAATTCACACAAATGCCAATGGATGCAAGCAATTGTCTAAAATCAGTACATGGTTTTATTTTGGATGATAGCAACTATGTTTGGATGAGCACAAACAGGGGTATTTTCAAAACACATATAGAGGAAATTAATTCATATTTATCAGATACTACTAGGAGTATTTATTATAGTTATTTTGGGCAAGATGATGGTCTTGAAAATATTGAGTTCAATGGTGGTTGCGATCCCAATTGTATAAAATTAAAAAATGGATATTTTTCATTTTCTAGTATGGAAGGATTGGTTTGGTTAAACCCGTTAAAAGTAAACGACCCATTTCCAAAAAGTGACATTTTTATAGATGAAATAACCTCCGATAAAAAAATAATATACAATAGAAGCGACATTATACTTCCTTCTAATTTTAATGAAGTAAACTTCGCAATTTCAAGTCCATATTGGGGGAATAATGCGAACCTGCAATATGAATATAACCTTGAAGGACTTAACAATACTTGGCTGTTGTTAAAGAATAATAATCTTAGTATTTCATATCCTAATTTACCCTCAGGAAAATACATATTGCATATAAGAAAAAAAGCGGGTAAAGGTTCCAACAATTATGTATTCAAAAACATTCCATTTGAAATCCAAAAAAGAATGTATGAAGAGGCTTGGTTCTTATTTATGTGTATTGGTTTTTTTATCTTAGGTGTTATCGGAATTGTCAGGGTGTTTTCATATCGAATTAGGCAAAGAAATCTACAACTCGAAAAAACCATACAAAATAGAATTAGTGAGCTGTTAGATCTAAATAATGAATTATCTGCTTCTGAGAAAAAACTTAAACAATCGGTAGATATTAAAAATATGCTTATTAGCATCATTTCACACGATATTATAACACCTTTACGCTTCATTTCAATCACGGCTAAAAATGCTTTCAAAGGTAAGAATATGTTGAATATGGATTTCATAAAAGATATTCAAACAACATCTGATAAATTGCACCACAATGCACAAAATATTCTAAATTGGATACGTTATCAAAACAACTTGATTAAGGTAAGTAAAGAATCAGTTGCCTTAAATCCTTTGGTGGAAGATCAGCTTGATTTGATAGCTGAGATGACTAACCAAAAACGTAATACATTTATTAATGATATTTCTTATGACGATGTCATTTTTACTGATTCAACTATTTTAAATATTATCGTTCAAAATATTTTTTCAAATGCCAATAAATATTGTCAAAATGCCACCATTCATGTAAGTGGAGAGCATGTTGGGGACAAATATCATCTTCACATTGAAGATAATGGTCCAGGAATGAGTAAAGAAAATCTAATGAGGATTAAAGAAATAAAGGCTCTGAGAAGCGTTGAAGTGCTTAGCAACCGCAGTGGCATAGGTTATATTATCATCGTGGAATTACTTGAATTATTGCACAACAAGATTAGTATAGAAAGTGAAGAAGGAAAAGGAACAAAAATTACGTTGATATTGTAAAAGAACTAATCAATCAAATGCCACATGCTATCCATATAGCTGGGGTCTTTTATCTTTTCTTCAGCGCCATCGGCAATAATTTTTTCTAATAAAACATCATTTTTCTTTCCTTGATCTAAGGCGTATTTGTATGGACTTAAACTAAAAGTAGTAAGTTCATATTGTGATTTGAATTTATCTGGATACAATTCAGTTAAATCATGCTCAATATGCTTTTTATGTAAGAAATGTTTATCACCCACCTTATCCGCCATTTCATAATAATTTTGAATGGCTAAATCGGCAATAGCATCAGCATTTGGCTTACGAAGATTTTGATATTCGGCAAAGATTTTATTCCAATCCATACCATATTTTTCAATACAATCATCCATTACCGCGCAATCTTCGAAACTGCAATTCATACCTTGCCCATAAAAGGGAACTATCGCATGTGCCGCATCACCAAGCAATGCAACCTTATCAGTTTTCACCCAAGGAAAGCAGCGCACTGTTACCAATGATGAAGTTGGATTGGCAAAAAAATCTGGCAACAAACTTGGCATCATATCATAGGCATCGGGCATCTGTTCTTTAAAAAATGCTGTTACTTGTTCTTCGGTTTTAAGGTTAGCAAAGCTGTTTTCACCTTCAAAAGGCATAAACAAGGTACAAGTAAAATCACCTGAAGGATTGGGCAATGCTATCATCATAAATGAACCTCTTGGCCAAATATGCAAAGCATTTTTCTCCATTAAAAATTTGCCAGCATCACCAGCAGGTATGGATAATTCTTTATAACCTACATGCAAATAACTTTGCGAATAATTAAACCTATCGCTAATCTGCATCTTACCTCTAGTAGCTGCAAATGCGCCATCCGTACCCATGATTCTATCGCTTGAAAATGATTTGTTTGTTCCATCTTCCATCTCGAAAGTTGAGACACAATTATCCGTATCAACATCCACACAACGTGCATTAAAATGTAGGTTGATATTGCTATACTCGTCTGCTAATTCAATTAACTTCTGATTCAATCTTCCGCGCGAAACAGAATTAATGGCTTGACCATTTTTACCATAAGGATGATAAGCAAGCTCACCTGTTTTGCTATGCATCATTCTACCCGTCATGGGTATGGCATCTTTCAACACTTCTTCATCTAAACCTATGCGTTTTAGGGCATTCAAACCTCTATCAGACAAAGCCAAATTAATTGAACGACCTTGGTATACTTTGCTGGTTCGCATATCAGGTCTTCGTTCAAAAAGATTAATATCAAAACCACGCTTAGCCATATAAATTGCTAATAAACTTCCTGAAAGTCCACCACCTATGATGTTAATTTTTTGTGTCATGATCTTATTTATAATATTGTTTTATTATTTCTCCAATTCTAAAAACATCTTCAAATGAGTTGTACATAGGCACAGGACTCATACGTATTACATCAGGTTCACGCCAGTCAGGCCATACATTGTTTTCATAAAGATAGTCGAATAATTTTTTGCCATTTTCATTTACGATAATAGACAATTGACAACCTCTGTCTTTTGCAACTGAAGGGGTAATAATCTTGTATTTCGATTTTTGCCCTTCTGTAAAAGTGTTTATTTCATTTAGAATAAACTCCAAATACCCCGTAAGCATTTCACTTTTTTTTCTTAGATTTACGATACCTGCTTCATCAAACATTTCAAGAGAAGCCTTGTGAATAGCCATAGGAAATATCTGGGCATTGCTTAACTGCCATCCTGCAGCACCTACCATAGGTTTAAATCCTTTTTTCATCAAAAAGCGCTCTTCTTCATTATGTCCCCACCAACCAGCAAATCTATTTAACTCTGGTTTATTGGCATGGCGCTCATGAACAAATACCCCAGAAGTGCCACCTGGTCCTGAGTTCAAGTATTTATAGGTACACCATACGGCAAAATCTACATCCCAATCATGCAGTTGTAAATGTAAGTTACCAGCAGCATGCGCCAAATCAAAACCAGCCACAGCACCAACTTCATGCGCAGTTTTGGTGATAGCCGCCATATCAAAAGCTTGACCTGTGTAGTAGTTTACTCCACCCATCATCATAATGGCAAGATCATCTTTATGTTCATGTATTTTTGCAATGATGTCTTCTGTTCTCAAAGTATATTCACCATCACGAGGTTTCAATTCTATAATGGCATCGTCCGAATTATACCCGTGAAACTTTGCTTGCGATTCCATGGCATATTGGTCGCTAGGAAAGGCAGAAACCTCCATCATAATTTTGTATCTTTTGGCAGTAGGGCGATAAAAACTCACCATCATCAAGTGAAGGTTAGCCGTTAAATTATTCATTATTACCACTTCAGTAGGCTTTGCACCAACCACTTTAGCCGCTTTTTCAGTTAAAAAATGGTGATAGAATTTCCAAGGATTTTTAGCCTGAAAATGTCCTTCAACACCTAATTTGGCCCAATCGTCAAACTCTTGTTGCACCGCAACTTGAGCCCCTTTAGGTTGAAGTCCTAAAGAATTGCCACACAAATAAATAACAGGCTTATTATTATGTTGAGGCAAATAAAATTTATCTCTGAAATGGGCAAGCGGGTCTTGCTTATCTAGTTGTTGTGCAAATGCGAGTGTGTTCTCAAAAATCATGTTAAAAAATTATGGAAGCAATTTTACACGATTTTTATCTTATTAAATTATGATTTATTTAATTAAATCCCACGTATGGTCGCCAAGCAACTTTATAGTAGCCACATGTTTCCCCATAGTCTTGCTCCTACCCCACTCACTTGGCCCAATTAAACTCATTTTGTAATGGTCGTCTTGCTCATAAAGGTGGTATATTTGACCTATGATGGGTGTAAATTTCATATCTGATTCATAAATTCTTTCAGAAACGCTCAACCTATTTTCAATTTCTCGAACCTGTTGCATAATCAAATCAGCTTGCTTTTTCAGCATGCCAATCTCCTGCTCGGCATAATGGTGCATGGCAACCACTGCATTTGCCTTGATTTTGTTTTTATCCTCAGGCCTAATGATGGGTGACCCTACGCTTAATGGTATAGGGGATAGGCTTGCAGTGCCAATATAACTGCCATCTTCGTCAAATTGAGCTTTATCTTGATTTGTCATTGTGTAATATTGTAACCCAAATGTAGAATAAAAGTTTTCCAATAAAACTATATGATGCAAAATTGGTTAATTTTGTAGTAGAATGAATTTAAAAGTAGAAATCGATAACAATTCAGGATTTTGTTTTGGGGTGGTATTTGCTATCCAAATGGCAGAAGGCATTCTAGAAACTGAAGGAAAACTATACTGTCTAGGTGATATTGTGCACAATGATGAAGAAGTGTCACGATTGAAAGCAAAGGGATTGCAAATCATCGACCACGATGACTTAAAAAACATTCATGGCGAAAAGGTGCTAATTCGCGCTCATGGCGAGCCTCCTGAGACATACAAAATTGCTCTCGATAATCATATTGAGCTGGTAGATGCGAGTTGCCCAGTAGTGCTAAAATTACAAAACAGGGTTCGTCAAGCCTACAATGAAGATGAAAAAATAATGATTTTTGGTAAACACGGTCATGCAGAAGTGAAAGGATTAGTGGGGCAGACCAATGGTGAGGCGATTGTAATAGAAAGTTTTGATGAATTGGATAAATACGAATTGCCAAAAAGCTTAAAATTATTTAGTCAAACAACTAAAAGTACCAAAAAACTATTTGGTTTAAAAGCAGAACTTGAAAACCGAGGTATCGAGGTGGATTTTAATGATACATTATGCAGACAGGTGAGTAATAGAGACATTCAGTTGAGAGATTTCGTGAAACTATATGACAAAATCGTATTTGTTGCAGGGGTTAAATCAAGCAATGGAAAGGTCTTATTTGATGTATGCAAAGAACACAATGTAAACACATACTTTGTTAGCAGCAAAGATGAAATTCAAAAGAGTTGGTTTAATGAAAATGAAAGTATAGGCATTTGTGGAGCTACCTCAACTCCTCAATGGCAAATGGAAGAAGTAAAAGAGGTCTTATTATCTTTGTAAAACATATTATGAAAAGAAAATTATTAGCAGTTGCAGGTATCGTTTTAGCGGGACTTGCTATCATTAGTTTCAAAAGAGCCAGCAAAACCATTGTAGCAGATAATAGCAATATTAACAAAACCAGCAGCAATGCTTTTTATAACTTAAACATTAAAAGCCTTGATGGAAGCCGCAACATAAGCATGAGTGACTTTAAAGGTAAAAAAATATTGTGTGTGAATGTGGCTAGTGAATGCGGTTATACTCCTCAATACCAAGACCTACAAAAATTGTACGATACCTATAAGGAAAAGCTTGTCATCATTGGGTTTCCTTGCAATCAGTTTGGCTATCAAGAATCAGGATCAGCTGAAGAAATTCAAACATTTTGCAAAAAGAATTATGGTGTAACGTTTATTTTAACCGAAAAAATAGATGTGAAAGGAAACAACCAACACCCTATCTATAAATGGCTATGCAACAAGAGCGAAAATGATAAATCAGATGCCAGTGTGAAATGGAATTTCAATAAATTCTTGATTGATGAAAATGGCACTTGGTTGGCTTATTTTCCTTCTTCGGTGAAACCCTTAAGTGAAGAAATTACTTCTAAACTTAAATAGTTTATTTCACCTTTGTTAAGGTCCAATCCCCTATTGTTATTACCCTATTTTTTAGTTGAGGTATAATGCTACTTTCCTTGATGTTATCTAATCTATAATCGTAATTTACAAATTGTGAAGAGTCGAAATAATTGCGATAATTCTCTATGGCTTGCATTTTGGGTGAAGTATTTGAGTTGAAATCTACTTGATAAAATTGCTCCAAAACCTTATTCCATTTTACAAAAAAATAGGGCTCATGAACTACAGCCTTAAAACTTGCCACAGCAGACCTTTGGGCCTCACTTGTGAAACTTTCATTGTCAATTGGAATTAAGAAACGAGCTTCTTTACGGGTGTTTTCTTTGATGAATGCATGCATCTTTTGAATATCTGTTTTGGGTGTATTGTTTAAGAAAGCGTATTTCGAATAATCAGTATACGCATCAGAATAAAACATAAAAACAAGCATGGCTAAGGAAGAAGCAAGCAATAATTTATCTAAAACCTTTAATTGAAATGAAGATAGATAAGCGCTTACAAACCTACTGATAAATATACATGCAAAAACATTAACCCAAATCGTGGTTTTAAACCATTGTAGTTTACCAATCCACATAAAGTGATGGGTTTGGAAAGCCACAAAATAAAAGGCACAAACAGATAAGATGATTGCAAACAGCCATAGAGTCTGCGTCTTCATTTTATTTGGTTTGATGGTAAATAATGCTATCAATGCAAATAATAATAAACCAAAAAATGCAATATAATCTCCCTTGGGAAAGGTAGAAGGAACATAATGCCAAGGCGCCCTTTTAAAGTAAAGTAAATCATAAAACAATTGACTATCCAAGCCTTGATTATTTAACTTCTGAGCATATAAAAGCGGTCCGAGTAATGGCAATGAGAAGATGATAAAAACAAATGAAAATATAATCAAACGGATAATACTTCTTTTAGTATCATTAAAGTCTGATGTAAAGAACAAAATGCCTGCAAATACTAAAAACAATTGCAAACCAACCAAGGCTTGAAACCAAACAGACAGGGCAAAGAATATGGCTGATGCCGTGTATTTGTTTTTAAAAAACAAGTACATACCCCAACTCGCAAAAAGCTCGGCTATGGTACTTCCTATAAAAATTTTTCCTAATAAATAGTTACCTCCCAAGGTAAATGGATTGGCAATTATAAAAATTAATATTAATGCAATAAAAACATAAGCCTTTACTTTTCCCGTTTTGTCTTCTTCTGATTTGAATAATTCTATAATCTTGGTCCAAGCCAAAATGGTAAAATACATACAGAAAAAATATAAAACTAGGCAGCTAAACCTGATGCTGAAAACATGGGAAAGGAAATAAACGATCTGCACCCAATAATGCCTAATCGTAAATGTTTGACGGTAGTTGCTTAAAAAGAAATCATTAGGATAAAGACTCGGGTCAAACATCTGGTATACCTGAGGCAGGTGCTCTGCTTGATCTCCTGTATTGAAATCATAACCATTCAACAAAACATATAGGCTCATTACAAAAAATGAAACACAGAGCTGAAAACTATTTTGCTTGAGCGTATTGAGAACTGACATGCTGGCAAAAGTAAGTCTTGGCTTGCAATTCCTTTAGTGGATGGCTTATTTTTTAGTCTTGAATTCCAAAATGGCCTCCATAACGCTAATGGGAATAAGAAGGCATGTCAAGGCATACACACTGTCTTCAATAGGAATGGTAACTATTCTCCATCCAATAATTTCATGACTATTATAAATAACTACAGGACTTGGAGTAGCCATCCCCGTAAGTATTCCGTTAACAATAAAAAAAGGAATCAGATGAATAAAATAGGCCACCCAAAAGTAGGCCATATATGGTTTTTTCAAATAAAAACTATGTATCAAGAGCAAAAGCAAGGCAATGGTACTATTCACCAAAGTGTAGGTTTTGTCGGAATAAATGATGCTAGCAAGTAAACATAAAACGATGAAAAAATACTGGATGTATTTCTGTATAGGTTTAATAAAATCAACGTTTACATAGGTTTTGATACATGCATAAATAAACACACTGGCATAGGGTACAACCAAAAAGAATGACCATTCTTCAATAGGTAAATCATATAGCCTAAATGACCAAACATAGTCATTATTAAAACTCCAAATGCCTTGTCGAGTGAACCATGCATCCCACAGAATAAATAAAACTGCATTAATAAATATACCCGCGAAAAGCGGCAACCAAAGCTTGTAAAAAGCCACTTTTTTGTCGAAGCTAAGTAAAAATGGGCCTGCAAAGGAAAAAAGCATTAAGTATGCGTATAGACTCATTCAATTATTTTCTTTGAATCGTGTTTGAAATACCTAAAAGGAACTACTAACATTCCGAAATTCTCTCCCTCTTCTTTGCCAAGGTGTTTGTGATGGATTTTGTGAGCCCTTCGTATACCCAAAATGTATTTGTTATTCCAGTTTCTAAACAATTTAAATCTTTGATGAATCACAATTTCATGAATAAAAAAATAGGCCAATCCATATAGTGAAATACCAATTCCAATATAAAGCCTAAAATCATTAAACATCAAACCAGTCATATAGCAATAAGCACTCGGCACAGCAAATATGAGAAAGAAACTATCGTTCTTTTCAAAAAAACCAGGCTCTGTTTGATGGTGATCTTTGTGCAGAGTCCATAAAATGCCATGCATCACAAATTTGTGGGTAAACCATGCCACAAATTCCATTAGAACAAAAGTGATAAATACGATGAGTATGTTAACTAGCATATTGAAAAAACAATTGATTTTAAAAATAGTTTGCTAAGTTTAGACCTATGAAAAATAAAAGCTGAAACAAAAAAAGCCACTTCGCAATTGGGTTGCTGCTTGGAAGGTTTAGCTTTTGGTAAAAAAAAACAAAACAAAAGGAAAAGATAAACCAAGCAGTATAATTTTGTATGGGAGGCACTTGGTTTTTCCAATACCAAAAATCTAGTTGAGGAGCCAACTGCTCAATGAAAAAATCAATAAATACCATGAGAAAAGCTGACAGACCAACCACTGAATAATCAAGCATTTTTTCGTTTTGTGGCTTCCACTTTTCTAACATTTTTGTTGCCACATGGTAAGCACAATAACACAACGTAAGCCAATTTACGCCAATAATAATTGGTACATCATTCAATTTATAGCCAAGGTTATTGCCATAAATGTATTCGCCAAAAATTCTGCCTGTTTTTACACCGAACATTTCAAGCACATAACCCGCTTGAAAAACCCCAGCAATCCATAGCCAAAAATAAAATTTTTTACCTTTGTGAAAAGCAAAAAGAACAATTGAACTCACAAGCAGATTGAGCCAACTCAGTTGAATGAATTTAGGATCAAAGCTCAGCGAGCCCATCAATCCAACCAGATAAATGATGGCTAAAAAAATGATGGCTATTGTTGGCTTCCTGTCTTGAGATATCATAGTATTTGTCACTAGTATTCGTTTCTAAAGCCAATTGAAGAGCGACCTTTTTCAACTATCTGTGCTTTTTTCTCAACCTCAGTTTTTAATTTATCTTTATAGTCTTGTAATTTTTTTGATAGCTCCTCATCACTCGTAGCTAATATTTGAAGTGCCAAAAGTCCTGCATTTTTTGCATTGTTGATGGCCACAGTAGCCACAGGAACACCTCCAGGCATCTGCACAATTGACAATAGAGAGTCTAATCCATCCATGGTTTTAAGTTTTACAGGCACCCCAATAACTGGCAGCACTGTAATAGAAGCCACCATTCCCGGTAAGTGAGCTGCCCCACCTGCACCTGCTATTATAACTTTCAAACCACGTTCTTTGGCCCTTTTGGCATATTCAAACATACGTTCAGGGGTGCGGTGTGCCGAAACTACGGTTATTTCATAATCCACTTTGAACTCCTCAAGAACATTTGCTGCTTCTTTCATAATCTCTAAATCGCTGTCTGAGCCCATTATGATTCCTATGTTTTTCATGCCTGTAATGTAATTTGTTCATGCAAATTAAGAATGTATTTGCCACAAAAGGAAGGTAAAAATTGTCACCCTTGGATATTTGGCAGCATTTGTGCTTGAAGTTATTCGATTTTAGACCAGAAAGATGATAAATTTTTGGTTAAATTTACTTCCAAATAACAATAAGTTTTTCCTAAAATCGTTTTTAAAACAAAGTAAAATTACTTTCAACAATAAAATGTAAATCCCTAAGAACTTTGATTTTAAATGATTGTTTAAAAATTGACGAGAGATTTGGGAGCACAAATAGTGTTATTATGATTTAGTTTAAAGTAATTTGAATAAACAATATTTTTGAACGTATGGCAGATGAAGATTTTTTAGATGAGGATGTGAAAGGGCAAGTGCAGCGTTATGAAAGGATGTTGAGAAATAAGACCAAAGATTATTTTGATACAGAGGCACTGGAAGATATTATTGAACATTACATTTTTGCCGATAAACTAAAGAAGGCATTGGGTGTTATTGCTTATGGCCAAGAACTTTTTCCATATTTTACTGGTTTCATAATTAAGAAGGCAGAAGTTTTTGTTTTATTAAGCAAATTTGAAGACGCCATTGAAGAAATAGAGAAAGCTGAATTGTATGAACCTTCAAACCCTGAACTACTTTTGTTGAAGGGAGAAACATTACTCAATTACCAAAACTTTGAAGCGGCCGAAATTTGCTTTGCAAAAGCCTTAGAACATACCGATGAGCTAGTAGATATGCTTTTTGAAATTGCTTATGTCTATCAAGATTGTGATATGTATGGCAAAGCCATTGAATATTTCAATATCATCATCAACGAAAACCCAGAAATAGAGCAGGCCTATTATGAAGCTGCCAATTGCTACGATGTTTTGGGTCAAACCGAAAAATCACTTTCTTTTTACAATACCCTTATCAACATAGACCCCTACAATACTGCTGCTTGGTACAATTTAGGTGTAAGTTATAGCAGATTAGGATTACATGAAAAGGCCATTGATGCCTATGACTATTGCTTGGCTATTGATGAAGATTATATACTTGCCAGGTTTAATAAAGCAAATGCCTATGTTGAGTTAGACGAATACAACAAAGCCATTGACGAATATTTGGAGGTTATCAAACAAGATGGAGAAGATTCTATCACATTCTGCAACTTAGGCGGATGTTATGAAAGATTAAATCAGAACGATAAAGCCCAAGAGTATTATAAAAAAGCGAGTACCCTAAATCCAAATATTGCGGAAGCGTGGTTTGGTATTGGCCTTACTTGTGAGAAGGAAGAAAAACACAAAGAAGCCCTTCATTACTTTAAAAGAGCGGTTTTACTTGAACCAGAAAACACTGAATATTTACTCATATTGGGTGAGTGTGAATACCGATTAGGAAAAATTGACGATGCTGAGGAGGTCTACAAAAAGTTGATTGAAATAGACCCTACCATGAATGAAGCATGGCTAGATGCCAGTTACATCAAATTTACTAAGGGTGAGTTTGAAGAAGCAGTAGATTTGTTGAAAGAGGCCGTAAAAACCGACCCTGATTGCCACCAATTTTACTACAGACTGGTTTGCTATTTGTATGAGTTAGGGCTCATTCGCGAGGCCTTATCGAATCTAGAAACTGCCTTGCACCTAAACAGAAGTGAGCATTGGTTGATGTTTGAAATTTCGCCAAAATTGAAATTCATAAAAGAAATAACTGATTTGATCGAATTGCACAACGTGTAAATTGTATTTTAAGTGCCGTTTTCTATCTTCAAGATAATCAAACTAATCCGTACCAGAATTTGGTCTTATAACCAATGTTGCAGTTTAACCACTTAAAATCAGAACTTTAACTTCCTTCTTAATTTATTCATATTTTCATACCTTTGCCGCAGTTTTTAAAACAATAACATATTGAAAATAGTAGTTATAGGAGGAGGAGCTGCAGGTTTTTTTGCGGCCATTCAAGCTGCATCGGCAAATAAAAATGCCGAAGTGGTGTTATTAGAAAAAACATCCAAGCTTTTGCAAAAGGTAAGAGTTTCGGGGGGTGGAAGGTGTAATGTTACCAATGCTTGTTCAGACATGAAACAATTATCGGCAGCATATCCACGTGGCGAAAAACAACTAAAAAGTGCCTTTAGCAGATTTACTACCACAGACACTGTTAATTGGTTTCAAGAAAGAAAAGTGAAATTGAAAACAGAGGCTGATGGAAGGATATTTCCGGTAAGCGATGATTCTCAAACCATTATAGACTGCTTAGAAAAAGAAGCCAAAAAACTTAAAATAGATATCAGATTAGAATCTGAGGTTAAGAAAATTATACCAAGCTATACAGGAGGATTTGAACTAGCCTTGGCCAATGGAGATAGAATCAGTTGTAGCAAACTGATTGTAGCCTCAGGTGGAAGTCCTAAATCAGAAAACATGCAATGGATAAAGGAATTAGGTCACGAAATTATCGAACCAGTTCCTTCTTTATTTACATTTAATATTCCAAACGAAGCGCTGAATGAGTTGACAGGTATATCTGTTAACCCAACCAAAGTAAAAATAGCTGATACCAAATTTGAATTCAATGGCCCTGTGCTTATTACCCATTGGGGTTTGAGTGGACCTGCTGTGCTAAAGTTATCATCCTTTGCTGCAAGGTATTTAGCCGAAAAGGAATACAATTTTAGTGTTCAATTAAATTGGTTGAATGACAAAAAAGATGAAGCCTGCAGAAATGAGCTGATGAATGTGAAAGCAGCCAATCCTCACAAGCAAGTAAATAATCATTTTCCGTTTAAATTACCTACCAGGCTATTAAGCCATTTATTTGCCAAATCAGGTATTGACGAAACTTATCGTTGGGCAGACGTATCAAAAATAGATATACAACAATTGGTGCAAAACCTCATCTATGATACCTATGAAGTGAAAGGAAAAACAACCTTCAAAGAAGAATTTGTTACCTGCGGAGGTATTTCTTTAAATGATATTGAGTTTAAAAATATGCAAAGTAAAAGGTGCAAAAACCTCTATTTTGCTGGCGAAATATTAGACATTGATGGCATCACTGGGGGCTTTAACTTCCAAGCAGCTTGGACCACAGGCTTTATTGCCGGAAACGCAGCTGCCGCCATATAATCTGCCCAGGTTTATCACCTAATTTAAAAAATTCTCCTTCAACTAAAAAAATATTTCTTTTTTTAGTAATTTCTTTTTTTACATTTGATGTGTATTAGTTTTCGATAATTAAGGAAACCCGTACATAACTAATTAATATTTTACTTTCATGAACATTTATGTAGCAAACATCAACTTCCGCTCTTCGGAAGATGATTTAAGAGGTCTTTTTAGCCAGTACGGTGAAATCACTTCCCTAAAAATTATTACCGATAAAATGACTGGTCGTAGTCGTGGATTCGGATTTGTAGAAATGGCTAACGATGAAGACGCTAAACGCGCTATTTCAGAGTTACATGGTCAAGATTTTATGCAAAAAACTTTGGTAGTAAACGAAGCAAAACCTAGAGAAGAAAACGGTGGCGGTGGAAGAGGTTTTGGTGGTGGCAGAAGCAACAACCGTAAAGAATTCGGAAGTCGTTTCTAATTCACATAAAACTAATTTTTACAAAAGGCTTATTCAAATTGAATAGGTCTTTTTTTTTAATAAAGTTAGTTTCCACAGTAAGTAATTATAGAATTAAGCCCTAAACAAAGCATCCAATTTCAACACCTGTGGTATCAGCAATTCATTGCCATCATTATTGATAATATAATCAGCTAATTTTTCTTTTTCGCTTTGCGGCATTTGCTTGCTAATGCGACTGCTCACCTCTTCAAAGCTTGCATCATCTCTTTTCATGCTGCGCTCTATTCTAATGGCATCAGGTGCAGTAACGACAATTATTTTATCTACCTTTTTGTATGAATCGCTTTCAAACAAAATGGCAGCTTCTTTTAAGATATAAGATTCAGATTTATGGCTCTCAAGCCAAGTATCAAAATCAGCAAAAACAACAGGGTGAACAATAGCGTTCACCCCATTGAGTAATTCTTTATTATTAAAGATTTTAGACGAAATAAATGACCGATTCAATTTGCCATCGGGTGTATAGGCTTCATCACCCAACAATTTTGTAAGGCCATTGGAAATGGTTGTATTTTCCACCATCAATTGCTTGGCCCTTTCGTCAGAACTGTAAACAGAAACACCCAATTGCTCAAAAATCTTGGCAACGGTAGTTTTGCCACTACCCATGTTTCCTGTAATGCCTATTTTTTTCATTTCAGTTAACGGTTAATCAGTTAAAAGTTCACAATAGTTCAGTAAATAATAATCCATGAACCGAATAACCGTGAACCGTCAAACTATTAAACTACTTCTTCTCTTCTTTGGCTGGGGCATTCAAGGTTTGAGAAGCCTCCATAGATACGGCAGTCTTATCGATACGAATGCGAGTTCCTTCAGTTTCAATAATAAAATAGTTATCATTAATTTCAACTATCTTACCATGAATACCACCAATGGTTACTACCTTAAATCCTTTATCTATAGATTCGCGGAATTTCTTTTGGGCCTTCATCTTTTTTTGTTGAGGGTAAATCATAAAAAAATAGAAAACCACCATAATTAAAATAAGTGGTAAAAAACTCATAATTGGATTGCTACCAGGAGCTGGTTGCGACATTAAGATGATATTGTACATGTTCATTGTTATTTAATTAATATTTAGATTAATGACTATTTTTATTGGTTTTTGGTGTTACTTCACCTTTTATTAAAACAATGGTTTCAACTGGACGTGTGTTGGCGGTAACAGTTACTGTTTTTTCAACATGGCCGGGCTTTCCCTCGCTATTAAATGTTACATCAAGCATAGCTTCTGCACCTGGTTTGATGGGCTCTTTGGGCCAAGTTGGAACAGTGCAACCACAGCTTGCAGTCGCATTGCTAATGAGTAAATCACTTTTGCCAGTGTTTTTAAATACAAACTGATGTGTAACCTTGTCACCTTCATTGATGGTTCCAAAATCAAACATATTTTCAGTAAAAGTAAGTGCAGGACCATTCTCATCAATAGCCTCTGGATTGTCAGCCGTGGCTGCATTATTTACCGAATCTGTAGATGCTTTTTTATCAGAATTACCGCCACATGCTGCAACTGATAAAACAAAAATTGCGATGATTATTTTTTTCATACTTTATATGTTTAGGTTTGATATTATTATTCGACTAAACCCCTACCCGCTTTGGCTACTCTGCCTGATTTTTGCAGGTCTATTTGAATTTTATCTAAAAGACCATTAATGAAACCATGACTTTGAGGGGTGCTATATAACTTGGCCAATTCCAAATACTCGTTAATGGTTACTTTCACGGGTATTTGGCTAAAATACATTAATTCGCATAGCGCCATTTTCATCAACAACAAATCTATCATGGCTATTCGATCACTTTCCCAATTCTGGGCCTTAGCTGAAATCAAAACAGTAAACTCTTCATCCTGCTCAATGGTTTTATAAAAAAGATCTTTGGCAAAACGCAAGTCTTCTTCTTTATCTTTATAGAAACTTGATTGAAAATCAGCGCCACCATTTTTATGTCCAATAATAGTCCTTTGTAAAGCCTGTGTCACCATTACCATATCGTCTTCCCAATTAGCGTAGTTTTCTTCAAGAAAAAAATTGAAAAATTCGCTATCTGCTATCAACTCTTCATACAAAGCCAACAAAGCATTTTTATCTTCTTCAATACTTGGATTTTCTAAGTTTGAATATTGAACAAAAGTTTCCATGTCTTTTGTCTCTAAAAAAACTTTTCTAAGTGTATCTGATGAATTGTTGAATTTTACTTTATAGTCTCTAAGTTTAAGTTTTAAACTTTCAGTTCTTTCAAACTGGGCTATCACTTTATTATTGATGAATGCTTTTAACAGACCAATAGTTTCAGCATTGGGATAATGCCTTGACTGCTGAGCTTCAAGCTCCTTTTCTGCAAAAAATTTATACTCTAAACTAAATGATATTAAATATAAATAGAGCTCATAGCTTTTGTCCAAGCTTTTAACTAAATTTTTCTCATATACCGCCCTACTGGCATTTTCTTCCTGCCTAAAAGCATATATGCTTTGGAATACTTTTACTCTTAAAAATCGTCTGTTGAACATTTAATTTTATTAATACCTATATACAAGCAGGGACACGTTTTACGTATAATTTAAAAAATATAAAAGAACGTTTGCGTATTCCCGCTTTATCGAAATCTTGTTTGTATTAGAAAGTAGAGCGAACCTTCAGAATAGTATTTATTCTTGCCTCTGCCATCTCGATAGCTGCTCGTTGGGTGTGAATTTTTTCAGCTGCCGATTTTTTAAATATTTCTAATGTAACGTCATATATGCGCTGAGCATTGCGGTAAGCAGTTTCTCTATTATATCCAATGTGCTCTTGGTAAACATTAATCAAACCTCCAGCATTAATCAAAAAGTCAGGGGCATAAGCTATACCTTTTTCAATAAGCATATTTCCGTGAACATTTTCATCAGCCAATTGGTTATTAGCAGCACCCGCAACCACTTTACATTTTAATTTATTTATGTTTTCAGTATTCAAAATTGCGCCTAATGCACAGGGAGCAAACACATCCACATCTAGTCCGTAAATTTCATCACCTCTAACAACTTTTGCTCCTATGGTGTTAGCATAGTGTTTCAAAGTATCTTCGTTTATGTCTGAAATGTATATTTCAGCACCTTCATTTTTCAAATGCTCAAGCAAGTGTCCGCCTACTTTACCTATGCCTTGAACAGCTACTTTTTTACCGCTCAAATCATCAGAACCATAAGCAAAATTTACAGCAGCTTTCATACCCATGTAAGTACCATATGCAGTTACAGGACTTGGATCTCCACCTCCACCCATGCTTTCAGGTAATCCAACCACATGGCTAGTTTCCATGTGAACGTATTCCATATCTTTAGTAGTCGTATTTACATCTTCAGCTGTAATATATTTTCCATTCAAATTTTCAACAAAACGACCAAACTTGCGCATCAAACCTTCAGTCTTGATTTTAGTTGCATCGCCAATAATAACAGCTTTAGCACCACCTAAATTTAATCCTGAAATAGCTGCTTTGTATGTCATACCTCGACTTAAACGCATTACATCGTTTATAGCCTCAGCCTCATTGGTATAATTCCATATTCTAGTCCCACCTAGACCAGGTCCTAAAACGGTATTATGGATTGCTATAATAGCCTTCAAACCAGTGCTTTGGTCTTGGCAAAATACTATCTGCTCATGATCATATGTAGATAGTTGGGTGAAGATGTCAGCGTTTTGCATAGTATGGATAATATTAAAACGGCTGCAAAAGTATGCTAATATTTCACATTTCATAACCAACTTTTAAAGAGTAGTTTTTACGAGTATTTCTTCTAAAATTGCAAAACTTCAAATGAGAGCATTAAGCCATTTAAACAAATATTTTTATAAATACCGGTATCGTCTTTTGTTGGGCATGTTATGGGTAACGCTATCAAACCTATTTGCTATATTACCAGCACAATCCGTAAGAATTGTTATTGATTTAATCAAAGAAAATTTAGCAACTTACAGGCTCTTTGAAGGAAGTCAACTTAATGCAGCCTTATATCATTTTATC
>Ga0214921_10003486_pt1 | contig 23979 bp, 26 predicted proteins | sample LL1505_MetaG_FD_177992 | JGI IMG/M metagenome (GOLD analysis project Ga0214921, IMG submission 177992) | Freshwater microbial communities from Lake Lanier, Atlanta, Georgia, United States - LL-1505 | ecosystem: Environmental > Aquatic > Freshwater > Lake | place: USA: Georgia | collected...
GCAGACAACGCAACACGTCGTGGACCACTTCGCTTTGAAGAAGGAATCGCAACTGACACTGATGTGCCAAACGATTTCCAAAAAGGCATTGCATCAGGTTCTGCAGTAGCGCCTGGTCGTCCAAACCGTAATGCACCAGTGTGGCAGAAGTCTGCTGCTGAAACCCTCTCAGAGCGTGCACACGTAGGCTCTGCATCATGGGCTGAAGCGCCAACTTTCCTTGGAGAGTTTGCACACGGAACAATGAACGACTACTCAGCAGCACAGATTGAGACCAAAGTCGTTTCAGGTGGACGTACACAGCGTATGTCTCCAACAGTCGTAAACGACTAAGTTATTACACCTGAACTCCTCCCATGCTATAGGGTATGGGAGGAGATCAGTTATCTTTTGGAGGAGATATGAAAAAACCCGCTAACCCAAAACTGTATGCGATGATCGTTGCTCAGGCACGGGCCAAGTACTCCTCCTATCCAAATCCAGGTGCAAGTGCTTGGGTACATAAGAAATACGTACAGAGTGGCGGACAGTTCATCGAAACAACTGAAGCAACACGTCGTGCAGGTATGGCAAAAAAGAAACACGAAAAAGAAAAAGCAAAGCATTTAGAAGAGAAAAAAGACGTTAAGAAAGATAAGAAGAATAAGTAATGTCATTTCTTGACTTTAGTCCTCCGTCGTATAGAGCAGCGTCTAGCGATTTAACTATCTCTATTTCACCACTTGGTTTGGTGGAACTTGCTGACGAAGAATTTGAAGTCCACGGTCCTCGCCTCAACCGTTACTCACTAAACTGGGCAATGTACCTCGGTCATCACTGGGGTTACCGCCGTGAACAAGGCGAAATGCAGATTGCAGTTAACTACTATCGTGCATTCAATGATTATCTTTCACGCTTTACTTTTGGTAACGGCGTTCACTTCCGTTCTCCAAAAGCAACAGAAGCAATTATTCCAGATCGTCTAGAACGAATCTGGGAAGTAGACAATGACAAGATGCGTGTCCTACTTGAAATTGGACAGCAAGGCGGAATTACTGGTGACGTATTTGTAAAGGTCGCCTACGAAGAGCCATGGCAAGATTCTGCAGGTCACTTCCATCCTGGTCGTGTACGCATTCTTCCTATGAACTCTTCATTCTGTTTCCCTGAATTCCACCCACACGATCGCACACGTCTATTACGTTTTAAGCAGAAGTATCGTTTCTGGGGAACATCTCTTGAAGGTACACGCCAAGTATTTACTTATACAGAAATCCTTACCGATGACGTTATTGAAGAATACGTTAACGATGAGTTGATTGATTCACGCCCAAATCCACTTGGACTTATTCCAGTGGTACATATACCTAATGTTCCTGTTTCAGGATCGCCGTGGGGTCTCTCGGACGCACACGACATCATCACTATCAACCGTGCATATAACGAAATTAGCACTGATGTTGCAGACATCATTAACTACCACGCATCACCAGTAACGGTGATCGTGGGTGCTAAAGCCTCTAACCTAGAAAAAGGCGCTAAGAAGGTTTGGGGCGGTCTTCCAAAAGATGCTCAGGTCTTCAACCTAGAAGGCGGTGCTCAAGGAATCGACGGAGCCTTGAAGTACCTAGAACTATTAAAGCGCTCAATGCATGAAATTATGAACATCCCAGAAACCGCACTGGGTCAAGTTCAAGCAATCTCTAACACTTCAGGTGTTGCTCTTTCTATTCAGTACCAGCCATTGATGAACCGCTATTCACAGAAGGTTGCTCAATACGGTAAGGGACTAGAACGCATCAATGAACTTGCTCTTAGAACATTGTTCTTAAAAGAGCCACAGACATTTACATACAATCCAGATGAAGACGGTCCAATCAAAGAAGGTCAGTTACCACAACTAGATCCTAATGATCCGATCTCTTACATGAACTACGTACAATTCCCACCTCCACTTCCACTTGATAAGTTGATTGCACTCAACGAAATCCAGACTAAGTTGGGAATGGGTCTAGAGTCCAAGGAAGGTGCGCTACGCACACTTGGCGAAGAATTCCCAGAAGAGAAGTTGCAAGAGATTCGTCAAGAACTTATCTCAGATGCTGAAGCCGATGGCGCTCTACAACTGGTCAAGATTCAAATTCAGAAGCAGATCATGGACATGACTGGCATGATGCCAGGGCCTGACGGCAACTCTGCAATCCCTATGCAGCCTACAGAACTAGGTGATGGGGATGTTATGGGCGATGGAATGATGGGGCCTGAGACTAAAAACAATCCTGAAAATGCCGCAAGTCAAGAGACTAAGGGCTTAGAGGTTCAGGCAGAAGCCGAGATCCGCAACAAACTTGTTACTGATGCCTACGGAACTAAACTTCCACAACGGAGATCAGTCGACAAAGAATAAAAGATTTCTGATTAATTATCAGAATATAGCAAGACAAAAGCAGTCAAATGTACTGCAATTATCTTGTTAATAACCCAGTGGCACGCCGCAAGGCATTCGGACAACGACCTAAGAAAGACAAGTGATTACTATGGATAACCAAGTAGAAAATGCTGACCTATTGTCTCCAGCAATTTTGGAAGCAGCAGGAACCGCAAATGAAGTTTTTCAGAATGAGGTAAATTCTGTGTATAGCGCAGACGACATTGCTAAGGCTCGTGAACAAGAGAAAGCAAAGTTGTACCCTCAGATGGAAAAGATGAAAGAAGAACTTGCAACTTTGAAGAAGGCTCGTGAAGAGCAGGCTGCCAAAGAAGCAGAGCGTGAAGCACGTATTGCTGAAGAAGCATCACGTCAAGAAGCGCTACGAAAAGAACAAGAAGAGTCTGAACTTTCTGCTAAAGAACTCCTCGCAAAGAAGGAGCAAGAATTTAATTCTCTCCTAGAGAATGAACGTCTTGAAAGAGAACGTGCTTTTGCTCTCCTAGAACAAGAGCGCAGGTTCCAAGAACTTCAGAACTATCGTCAGACAAGACTTGAGCAGGAACGTGACAATATTATTCCTGAACTCATTGACTTAATTGACGGTGATAGTCAAGAGGCTGTCGAACAGAGCATCTTGAACTTAAAAGAAAAGTCTGCTCGAATCTTGAACTCTGCACAAGCAGCAATGCAAAGTGCTAGACAACAAATGGCAGGAACTCGCATAACTGCACCTGCCGCAGGACCCCTCGATAATGATTCGGAACAAAAATCGTATACCCCTGATGGAATTCGGGGAATGGATATGGCGGAATATGCGAAGCAAAGAGCCAAACTACTTGGCAACGCAGCATCAAATAGAGGCCAGGGTCTTTTCGGTTAATACCCTCAACCAACTACAGAAAGGACTGCCCTAAATGGCGTCTGCAATTACAGGCACTGGCCAACTCGCTGGTGCACCAACCGCTTACTCAGGTTCAAACTCAAGCCTGAACCAAGCAATTCAAACAATCTGGTCAAAAGAAATTTTGTTCCAGGCAATGCCAATCCTCCGTTTCGAACAGTTTGCAGTAAAGAAGACTGAACTTGGTGTAGCACCAGGTCTTCGTGTTAACTTCCTTCGTTACAAGAACTTCGGTATCGATCCAACTCCGTTGACTGAAGGCGTTCGTATGACAACAAACGCACTCACAGCAGAGCAGATCGCTATCACAGTTGCTGAACACGGCTACGCAGTAGCAGTTTCAGAACTCCTACTTAACGCATCATTCGATGACGTTATGGCTTCTGCTTCACGTCTTCTTGGTCGCCACATGGCACAGTACCTCGACGTACAGGCACGCAACACACTTTCAGCAGCAACTTCTGCTGTATTCGGTTATGACCGCACTGGCCTCCAGGGTGTAAATGACTGGTACAACGAAGGAACTCCAGCATCTGGAATTTCAGCACTAGATGGTGACCACAAGTTGTCAACAGGCGCTGTAAAGGATGCTGCTCTTACACTTGCTGGTAAGAACATCCCTCGCTTAGGTGAAACATATGTAATGTTCATCCACCCAAAGCAGTCACGTGACATTCGTTCGAACCCAGAGTTCATCGAAGTTACAAAGTACGCTGCTCCAGGTAACTTCATGCTCGGTGAAATCGGTCGTCTATACGACGTAGTATTCATCGAAACAACACAGGTTAAGTTGCTTGCGGCTTCTGGCTCATACACAACTTCAACTCTTGTTGGTGCTCCAGCATCTGCTGGCTCAATTCCTGTTAAGGCTAACACAGCCCCAGGTAACGGTGGAAACCCAGAATCTGCAGATTACACAGCAGAAAAGGGTTACCTAACATCAGCAACAGGTAACACTGCAGATGCATACGAAGCAATCATGATTGGTGACAACGCATTTGGTCACGCAATCTCTCTTCCAGTTGAACTCCGTGACGGTGGCGTTCTTGACTTCGGTCGTGAACACGCTCTTGCATGGTACGCAATCTGGGGCCTTGGTGTAATCACTGATCAAGCAATTGTGAAAGTTTATACCAATTAATAACTAAATGTCGTCTGGGGGTCCTACTCCTTCCTGGGCCCCCAGGCACATCACAATAAAAAACTAACTTAGGAGAATAAACACCGTGGCAAATACACCAACAAGTCCGCTTGACGCAACAGGTCGTGCAGCGGAAGCAGCAGCAAAGAAGAACGCAGCAGAACTAAAGAAGCGCAAGGATGAAATCTCCATTGCGGCTCAGATTGAGGCAGAGAGTCTGGAAAAGGATGTATTCGATCCTAAACAACCAGATGCTCCACTTGTCCTAGATGAAATTGAAGACGTTGGAGTCTCTACAGCAGGTGACATGGTAGTAATTCGTACCATCACTGATGTTGAAGAAATGACTTACGGAGTCGGAAACAACTACACCTTTAAGGCTGGAGTTAAGTACCGAGTTCCTGCACAACTTGCAGCATATCTAGAACAACTTGGTTACATTTGGCGTCCTAACTAAACAGTTAGCACGTCTACAGTAGTCCGACCCTCAACTGGTTCCCGCCCTCCTCCCAGTTGGGGGTTGGACCTTTTTTGTGCGCCGATATACGAGATGATTGCACCAATAACTTTTCGGAGGTTCCGTGGCAACGATAAACAGCCTTGCAGACCGTTTACGGTATGAACTTGGCGACATTGGTAAGTCTTTTGTATACCAGTTTATTGCAGACGGAACTACAAATAGATTTTTAATTCCCTATTCTCCTCTTGATGGCGCTAACCTTGTGATTAATCAAGAGGGCGAGGATGTATCTTCTACTGTAGAGGTAGAAGAAGCCACGGGCTACATAGTCTTTGATACAACCCCAACTGCTGGTGACTCTATCATCGTTGCTGGAAACTACTACAAATACTTTACAACAATTGAGATCTGTCAATACGTTAATGACGCATTTGAGCAACACACAACTTTTCATACAGACTCTTATGGTCGCACAATGAGCGTTGCAACTTTGCCTACAGTTGAAGAATATCCAGTTATTGTTTACGCATCTACACTAGCAATGTACACACTGGCTACAGATGCATCTTTTGATATTGACATTACGGCGCCAGATGGAGTGATGATTCCTCGTTCTGAACGTTATCGCCAGTTGATGCAGATGATCGATGTTCGCAAGAACCAATACAAAGAACTCTGTTCTCAACTAAGTATTGGCCTATACAAAATAGATGTATTCTCTTTGCGCCGTATTTCAAAGACAACAAACGAATATGTACCAATATTTCAACCACAAGAAATTGATGATAAGTCAACTAAGACTAGAGTTCGTTTACCTATTCCAACTTATGGAAATGTTAAATCAATCCCAACAACAGTTGTTCAAGACCTCAATATTTATGAAGGCGATGCATACGAGTTCTCTATTCGTTTAGATTTTGAAGTAAACAATTTAACCCCATTGGCGCAAATTAGAGCATTGCCAGGTGCTGCAGTTGTACTTACTGAGTTTACTGTGACAAAACCAGATATCACTGAAGATGGAGATAACCAACGAACATTAGTACTTTCTCTTACTGGTGATCAGACTCGTTTACTTCCTGGAAAATCTTATTACGATGTACAATTGACAGACGAAGAAAACGTAACACATACATATGTTTCTGGACAGATCTTTAAAACACCAGAGGTGAGTCAATGAGTCCAAACCAATACACACGCCCAGGTGCCAACAATGTTCCAATTGCCGTTAACGATGTCGTATTAATCACAACTCCAGAAGGCACTACTCATCCATCAGGTTGTGGATGTGGTAGTTGTTCTGGTGGTGGAGCAGTTACTGGTGCTCAAGGTACTCAAGGCGTCAGAGGCGCCCAAGGAGTACAGGGTGTACAGGGTACCCAAGGCATCGGTATACAGGGAACTCAAGGTAGAACTGGTGCTGGAACCCAAGGAACACAAGGAACTATCGGTGTTCAGGGAGCAACAGGTATTGGTGGGGCAGCAGTTGATAATACGGATGATGTTCCAGAAGGTACTACAAATAAATACTTTACAGTTGGTCGTGTATCATACGAGCACATCCAGGGAGTGGCTAGTGCTACCTGGAGTATTGTTCACAATTTAAAGTTTTATCCTAACGTTACAGTTCAAGATTCGGCTGGTAATATAGTCGAAGGTGAAATCGCCTATACTAATTCGGACTCCTTAGTAATAACCTTTTCAGCAGCGTTCTCAGGAATAGCCTACTTATCTTAAAGGAGATAACCGAATGGCAAGAAAATTTTTAACCCCAATTGATTTAGGCAAACTTGAACTTCAAAATGCCCGAATTCAAAACCTTTCAACAGCACAGAGGCCAACCAACCCAGTCCAAGGTCAGATCTATTATGACACTGACGATAAGGTTGTAAAGACCTGGAATGGTACTGCGTGGATCAACGCAAGCCAAGGTACACAAGGTGTGCAAGGCACTGTCGGTTCACAAGGTACTGTTGGTGCTCAAGGTGCACAGGGAACGCTAGGTACTCAAGGTGCACAAGGAACTGTAGGTTCTCAAGGTACGCAAGGAACTGACGGCACACAGGGAACTCAAGGTACTGACGGAACACAAGGAACTCAAGGTACCGACGGAACTCAAGGTACTCAGGGAACTGACGGTACACAGGGTACCGAAGGACAGCAAGGTACCCAAGGTACCGACGGTACACAAGGTACCCAAGGCACTGATGGTACACAGGGCACACAAGGTACTGACGGCACACAAGGTGTGCAAGGAACCGAAGGTCAACAAGGCGTTCAAGGCACTGAAGGACAGCAAGGTACACAAGGAACAGAAGGCGCCCAAGGAACACAGGGTACTGACGGTACTCAAGGTACCGAAGGATCACAGGGTGCACAAGGTGCTGAAGGTAACTTCGGTGGTATCACAGTTGTTTACAACTTTGACAACACTGTCACAATGTCAGACCCAGGCGACAACAATGCTCGTCTAAACAATGCTAACCCAACTCTAGTTACACACCTGGCATTGGATGATAATCCTGCTGATGGTAACTATGACGTCTCTAACTTTTTACAGACAATCGATGACTCAACATCACCAATTAAGGGTCACGTAAAGGTATCTAGAAAATTTGATACTGCTACTTTTTACCTCTACACAATCTCTGGTGTTACAGACTCAGCACCAAACTGGTTTGATGTAGAAGTTGCTTATGTTTCTGGTCAGGGAGCATTTACTGACGGAGAAGAACTTCTCTTTACATTTGCTCGTACTGGTGACGTTGGTGCTCAAGGTACCCAAGGTACTGTCGGTGCTCAAGGCGTTCAAGGCACTGTCGGTGCACAAGGAACTCAAGGCACACTAGGTTCACAAGGAACTCAAGGTGTACAAGGAGTTCAAGGTACTGAAGGCCAGCAAGGAACTCAGGGCACCCAAGGTACTGTTGGATCACAAGGTACTCTTGGTACTCAAGGTGCAGTAGGTACTCAGGGTACAGTTGGTGCTCAGGGCGCTCAAGGAACTACTGGTACTCAGGGTGTACAAGGAACTCAAGGTACTCAAGGAGTTCAAGGTACTGAAGGCCAGCAAGGAGTCCAGGGAACTGAAGGACAACAAGGAACTCAAGGTTCTGAAGGTGCACAGGGTACTCAAGGAGTACAAGGCGCTGAAGGAACTCAAGGTACCGATGGAACCCAAGGTGCTACTGGTACATTCGGTGGAGAAACTTTTGAGTACAACTACTTAACTAATACCGCAGACACAGACCCAAATGCAGGTAACTTTAAGTTTGACTCTACAACATTCTCATCTGTTACTGAACTCTACATCGACCCAATCGATGCAAACGCAACTAACATTACTTCTTTCCTACAGACTATTGATGATTCAACATCAGGTATCAAGGGAACTATTAAAGTAACGGATATTACTAATCCGCTTAACTATGCGTTCTTCCAAATTATTGGTACTCACAATGAAAATGGCGGAAACTATTTCACAGTTCCAGTCGCATTTGTTTCTGGATCACTATCACTTCTCAACAACGATAATGCATACCTAACATTTGCAAGAGTTGGTGACAAGGGTGACACTGGTGCTCAAGGTACTACTGGTGCACAGGGCGTACAAGGAACTGTTGGTTCTCAAGGTACACAAGGAACACTTGGAGCCCAAGGTACACAAGGAACCCAAGGCGTACAGGGAACCCATGGTACACAGGGAGTCCAAGGCTCTGAAGGTACTCAGGGAGTTCAAGGAACTGAAGGTCAGCAAGGTACACAGGGTACCGATGGCACTCAAGGAACCCAAGGTACAGATGGTACCCAGGGAACTCAAGGTACAGCAGCCCTCTGGAATTTTGCTGGCCCTTATAACGGCGGAGTTATCTATACCGAAGGTGATGTTGTTACCTACAACGGTCAAACTTGGTATCGCAAGATTTACGGTGCAGCAGGACACACACCAACAGAAGACACTTGGTGGACACTACTTGCCGCACAAGGCGTACAGGGAACTGAAGGCCAACAAGGTACACAAGGTACCGATGGCACTCAGGGTACTCAAGGTACAGACGGAACCCAGGGCGTACAGGGAACTGAAGGCCAGCAGGGTACCCAAGGTACAAACGGTACTCAAGGTGTTCAAGGTACAACTGGTACACAAGGTGTACAAGGACACTCAGACCGTTACAAGACAACCTCTACAACTTCACGAGCAATTGCGGTAGCAAACAACGTAAGTTTTGTACTGGCTGATCCAGACCTGTCATACTCAGTTGGTCAGGATGTAGTAGTTGCTTACGATGTAAACAACCACATGTCCGCAACTGTAGTCAGTTACACATCAGGCACTAATACTCTCGTTGTAAATGTTAACGACATCAAGGGCTCAGGAACATACGCTGTATGGTCAATCAACCTCGATGGTGCTACTGGTGTCCAAGGTACAACTGGTACTCAAGGTACACAGGGTACAGACGGTATACAAGGTCTTAACGGTGTTCAAGGTACACAGGGTACATCTGGTCAACTTGGAACCTACGCAGTAACTATCACTGGTGATTCAACCGATGGTGGAGCAACAGGAACTACCTCGTTCCCAGTTACTCACAACCTCGGAACTACAGACATCATGGTCACAGTCTGGGATGCGGCTTCTAAGATGGAAGTTGTAACAGATGTAGCCTACGTAACTACTACCTCAGTAACGATTGGATTTGCAGTAGCACCAATCACAACTAAGTCTTACAGAGTGGTAGTCAAGGCTTAATACATGAGCAAAAGAGCACTCGTCCCAGTTAACGTATTGGCTAAGGCGTCAGCGCCCTCTGGCCAGTACGCTGGTGACGTGTACTACGATTCAACAGATACATCACTGTTTGTCTACACAGGCTCTGTGTGGAGTGCAGTAGGTAGCGGCTCTATCGATGGCGGAACGCCAACAAGTAATTACACAAGCAATCCTGTGGTAAATGGAGGAACTCCGTAATGGCATCAAAGATTCAAGTTCGTCGTGGATCGTCTTCACAGTGGGACGCTGTCTCATCAGTAGTTCTATCTGAAGGTGAAATCGGTTTTGAAATCAATACTGGAAAATTCAAAATTGGTGATGGAACTTCTACTTGGGCCGCTCTTCCTTACTTCATTAATGGGAATGCAGTTGCTACACTCATTAGTGGAGCCGCATTAGACAACACAGATGATCTTCCACAAGGACTTACAAATCTTTACCACACAGTTCAACACACTTACGAAGCCATAACAAGTGGAACTCGTGACAACATCACCTTCGCTCTTCAAGGCGGAGCAATAAACGTATCAGTACCAACTGTTCAAGGAACTCAAGGTACACAGGGACCAAGCATCCAAGGCGTACAAGGAACTACAGGTACACAAGGAACCCTTGGTACCCAAGGTTCTCAAGGAACTGCAGGTTTTGTAGGTTCTAACGGAGCGCAAGGCACCCAAGGAACTCAAGGAGTTCAAGGTGTGCAGGGAGTTCAAGGAGTCCAAGGCGTACAAGGAACTACTGGTAGCCAAGGCGTACAAGGAATACAGGGCGTTCAAGGAGTTCAAGGCGTACAAGGACTGCAGGGTGTTCAAGGAACATTAGGCGCCCAAGGTGCGGCTGGTAACTTTGGTGGAGCGACCTTTGACTACACATTCAGCACAAGCACAACAGCGGCTGATCCAGGAACTGGAAACATCCGCTTTAATGCAACTCCTACTTCAGCAACTGCTATGTACATCGACAGTAGCAATGATGCTGCAACTGACATTTCAACTTTTCTAAACACAATCGGCGGATCAACATCTACTATCAAGGGACACTTCCGTGTATCCAAGAAGTTTGATGACAGCGTCTTTAAACTTTACACAATCTCATCTGTTACAGATAACACTGGTTGGTTTACAGTTAACTGTTCTTATGTATCAGGAAACGGAACACTATCTAACTCAGATGACATCGTAGTCACCTTTGCTCGCACTGGTGATAAGGGCGATACAGGTATCCAAGGTGTACAAGGACCTACTGGTACTCAAGGAACTCAAGGCACACAGGGCGTACAGGGTGTGCAAGGAGTCCAGGGAACTGAAGGACAACAAGGAACTCAGGGAACACAAGGTACTCAAGGAACCCAGGGAACACTAGGAGCGCAAGGCGCCGTAGGTGCACAGGGCACTGTTGGTGCTCAGGGAACCCAAGGCACACAGGGTGTGCAGGGTGTGCAGGGAACAACTGGCACCCAAGGTACCCAGGGTACTCAAGGTACACAGGGAGTACAGGGAACTCTTGGAGCCACTGGTACTCAGGGAACTCTTGGTACTCAAGGTACTCAAGGTGTTATGGGTACATCTGGTGGTTCTACATCTAACTTTAACTACGTATTTGATGCAAATACTTCAGATGCAAAACCAGGTAGTGGTCAATTAAGACTTAATAATGCAACACAACCTTCTGCAACTTTTATCTATGTAGATCATCTCAACGACTCTGGTGTTGATATTGATGTCTATTTGGGCCTCGTAAAACAATACGACAACATTATTATTCAGAAAAAAATTGATTCAAATGTTTACATTACATTCGAAGTTACTGGTTCACCTACAGTTGTCTCTAACAGTTACGTAAAGATTCCAGTAACTAGAGTTGGCGATGGTGGTTCTGGCAACAACTCGTTTACTGGCGGAATGAACCTTGAACTTGTTCTCTTTACAACTGGATTACAAGGAGCAGTTGGTGCACAGGGTGCAGTGGGTCCTCAAGGTACACAGGGTGTACAGGGCACCACTGGTACACAAGGTGTACAAGGAACTCAAGGTACTCAAGGCACCCAAGGCACCACAGGAGCACAGGGCACCACTGGTGCACAAGGAGCAACTGGTGCTCAAGGAACCCAGGGCACACAGGGCACCACTGGTACACAAGGTGCTACAGGCTCACAGGGCGTGCAGGGTACACAAGGCGTACAGGGCACACAGGGAACTGTTGGCGCTCAAGGTGTACAGGGAGTTCAAGGCTTACAGGGTGTACAGGGTACTCTCGGTGTGCAGGGTGCTGCTGGTAACTTCGGCGGTGCATCATTTGACTACACCTACAGCACAACTACAACTGCCTCAGATCCAGGTACTGGAAATGTTCGCTTTAACTCTTTGACTTTATCTTCTGCAACTTCTGTCTATCTTGATGCAAGCAATGACGCAGCCACAGATATCTCATCCTTCCTTAACACTATTGGAACATCGACCTCTACAATCAAGGGTCACTTCCGTATGTCAAAGAAGTATGACGATAATTCATTTGCGCTCTTTACAATCTCATCAGTAACAAACAACACTGGCTGGTTTACTGTAAGTGCATCTTACGTATCTGGCAATGGAACATTTGCAAACTCAGATGACATTGTTATCACATTCGCCCGTACAGGTGACAAGGGTGACACTGGTACTCAGGGTGTACAAGGACCTACAGGAACTCAAGGCACACAGGGAACTCAAGGAACTCAGGGTACTCAAGGAACTACTGGAGCCCAGGGAACTACTGGAGCGCAGGGCACTCAAGGAACGCAGGGTACACAAGGCACCCAGGGTATCCAAGGTGGATTTGCATTTGGACTAGGTACAGGTGTTCAGACCTTCTTAACCACACCTACATCTGCAAACCTTGCAACAGCACTCACAGATGAGACTGGTACTGGTGCTGCTGTGTTTGGTACTGACCCAACAATCTCTCTTCCAGTAATCAACAACATCAAACTCGGTTACTCAACTGTTGCAACAGCGGCAGGAACTACGACTCTTACCGCATCCAGCAATCGCCAACAACTATTTACTGGATCAACAACTCAAACAATCGTGTTACCAGTAACAAGCACTCTAGTAACTGGTGTTGGTTATGATATCGAGAATAACTCAACTGGCAACCTGACCATTAACTCCTCAGGTGGTAACTTAGTCGCAACAGTAATTCCTGGAGTAACAGCGCACATCATGTGTATTGGTACTACTCTAACAACTGCGGCTGACTGGGATGCTGACTTTGAAGCATTTGGTACTTTGACAGGTACTGGAGCAAACGTACTTGGTACTGCACCAACTATCTCTAACCTAACCATCACAGGATCATTAACTGCAGGTGGCGGAACAGGTACTAACGGCTTCGTACTTACATCTACAGGATCTGGAACTCAGTGGGCTGCGGCTGCATCTGATGCAACTCCTACAGTGTTGATGCTAGGTGGAATGTAATTAATTAAGTAGTTCAGTACTGCCACGATGTATCTGGCTGTACTGGGCTGCTTCTTGTAAAAATTTAATTGGGCGATATTTGCCTGGCTTTAGTGTGTAGGTAAAGAAAGTCTGCTTGTTATCTTCTTTCTTCATTCTAAAGTTAAAGATGTACCAATCTACTGGGCAGTTAATTCCTCGTGACTCAATATCTGCAACCGCTTTGCGTGCTCCTGATTTACTGACCATGTAACCAGCACACGACCACTGCTGATAAGAAATGCAGACATTTTCTGCGCCTATAGTGTGCTGCTCTTCGTTGTACGCAAAGAGCGAATCATCAGGGACAAAGAACGAGAAGAAGTCCCAGTCAGCAGGTAACTCCCACATGTACTTCTCAACAACCATCTTGAAGTTCTTACTCATGACAATGTCATCTTCAAACAAGATCATGGTGTCGTAATCCGACTCTAAGAACTTCTTGTATGCCAAGTAGTTACTGGCCCACACACCCACCACACCAGCACTAGGTGGAAATGTCTCACCTGGCTGGCAGTAATCTTCAACGGTATTGACCTTGAACTCTGGTCGTGTGTTTACAAAGTTCTCAACCTTATCAACGGTATTGAGATACATCGTAGGGGATCCTAGTCGTGGCAGAAAAGAAACGCCCTTGAGAATTCCTTCATAAGATTTATTACGAAGTTCATTTCCAGTATCAGTATGAAAGACTTCAAAGCAGGCATTACCTAGCATTTAACAAACCACATCTGATAGCCATCCTCTAGGCAGATAACCTCTCCTTCACAGATAGAGAAGAAGGCATCAATGCCCCTCTTAGGCTCTAGGAATTCCTTACCGCCCTCTGTCCAGCCGTAATCATCAAAGGCGATAACTCCGCCCTTCTCAAGGACTTTGAAGGCATTAAGGCCATCTAGGGCAGTCTGTAGTGCTGTGTGATCTCCATCGATGTAGATGAAGTTATAGGTTTTGGTATTGGTGTTGAAGAACTCATCGCTAGTCATCTTGTGCTTGATGACTCTAGGGTCATCGCTAAATCGTGAGTCGTAGTACTGCTCGACAGATGAGAAGTCTAATGAGAAGTGCTGATCTTCTTGGCTACCTTCCCAGGTGTCCACATCATCGATCGTAATAATCTCTCGATTATTTAGTAGCCACTGTGTGGCATCACCTGTGTAGGTGCCGATCTGTAGAGCACGGATAGGCTCACGAGGACATTTGCGATCAAAGTATGGGGATACATTTCTAAACCAATTAGGAAACATATTAGAACAACTTCAAGTTGTTGATGCAGCCATTGACATACTCTTGCGACATCTCAACATTATCTAGTAGATGATCAAACAATTCTCTACTCTCCTCTTTACGGCCTAGCCACCAGCCCGCTACAGCCTTCTCAAATAGTAGGACATATGGTCCGTTGTACTCCACGTACACAGGCAGCGGATTGTTATAGCCAGCGATAGTGTGAACCAGACCAATCTCTGCAAAGGTGTATGCCTTCTGCCACTCCTTATTGCGCTCATGGATTCTGGAAATTAAGAAGTACGCCTCTGGTCTTCCAGGAAGCAGAGTGATAGCGTGCAGGATCGTCTGATAGACAGTCGCATTTCTATCCCCCTGCTTTGAGAAACATAGAGCCATTCGTAGCAGCGATGTGTAGGCAATGATCGGATGGGTCTTGTATCCACGGTCTGCCGCTCTTAGATAGAAGCCAGCAGCAGATGCAAACTGCCCCTGATCAAAGTAAGCATTAGCAAGGGCAAAGTTCTTCTCTGGATTGTAGGAATCAAAAGACACATCTACTGCAAGATCTTTAATTGACATATGTCTTTGCCTCCTCAATCAATTCATTAACAACACTGTTAGGGACTTCAAGCACAAACGCTGAGTTATCTTGAACACCAAAACTCACCAGCATATTGTCATTTATAATCGCTGCTCCTACGCAGAACTCAATAGGAGTATCCATAAAAGCAAACTCCTTGCTGAGTCCAACAAAATTAAATTCTTTATCCCAGACAATCAAACGATGGCGATATGTAGAGTCTTTTTGATTTAAATAGTTTCTCCACAGTTTTACTTCATGCGTAATGCAGAGATAGTAATCGCCCCACGCAATAACGTGAGAACCACCACGCTGGTCAATAGGTGGACGAGGAACGTTGTCATTAACAACGACTTGTTTTGTTTCTGGTTCATTAGGATTTGACCACACCACCTCTGTAGGCATAGCCCACTTCACAAAGTGATACGGCTTATCAAGCACGGGCATCCAGTTCTTCTCACAATACGAAGTGGCCTCATGCAGCGGTGCTGGAACTCTGACTCGCTGAACCTCCTTGACAGTCCAGTTCTCCTTGTCAATCTCTACCTTGCTGTACTCCATACGTCCAATGCCATTGGTCGTGGTATCACGACGAACACCGATCATGTAGTAGTCGCCATCCCACTGAACGACACGAGCATCTTCTAGTCCAACAAACTCCCAGATAGGTTTGTGCAACTCCATCATCTCCACCTTGGTGTAGTTGATGACGTTGTAATCTTTATCTAGGCGACAGAGGAAGTTGTTGGTGACAAGGCGCTGATCTTTCTCTGGGTGCAGATAAGTGAGAGGCCCCCAAGGGCTAAAGAAGCGCTTGTCATTCTCGCTGATATATAGCGTGTAGTTAACTTGACGAAGGTTAACTAAGATGTCTCCATCATCATCAATATAGACCGAGGGATTCATTAATCCTAGGCCGTTACTGAGAGAGTTGGGTATGATTATGGGCGCTAATTTTCCGCCCTGAGAAACCGATTTTTGCACCAAATTCATGGCTACACTTTAGCCCACATAGACTTTATGTACCAGTTAACCTATGTTCATCCCCTTCGAAGGAGTCTCATGCCTACAGTTTATAAGACGCTGGCGCAGTCAGCACCCGCTGCCACAACTCTTACAACGCTTTATACAGTCCCTGCATCAACCTCGACTGTAATTTCAACAATTATGATTTGTAATCAAGCCGCTACTGCAGCGACATATCGCATCGCAGTTAGCCCCGCAGGTGCAGCAATTGCAAACCAGCACTATATTGTCTATGGAGCAACAGTTGCGGGATCAGATGCAACTGCCCTAACTCTTGGCCTAACTTTGGCTACCACAGATGTAGTGCGAGTCTTTGCATCAACTGCAACACTATCGTTTTCTGCATTTGGAAGTGAAATCTCCTAATGAGTATCTCAACAGCATCGTCCACCGTAGCAACACTCACACGCTATCGTTTTGTTGCTGTTGGTTCTGAGACCTCAGTATCTGGCGTAGATGCCAACGGCTCCGTTCTCGGCTACACCGTTGGTATGGAGCAGGTATACCTCAACGGCGTGATGTTGGTCCGTGGCGGTGACTACACAGCGTCATCGGGAACTAGCATCACAGGCCTTACTGCATTAGCAGCAAATGACGTAGTAGAAATACTAACCTTCTCACCATTTACCATTACTAATGCTGTAGATCAGACATTGGTTGATGCAAAGGGCGATATTTTAGCGGCCACTGGTGATAACGTAGTGACTCGTGTAGCAGTAGGTACATCATCATCTGCTTCTGGCGCTCTACCACAAACAATCATCGCAGACTCAACTGCAACAGCAGGAATTGCTTGGACAGATGATTATCTTGAACTTAATATAATGCAAGCAATCTAAAGAAAAGGACAGTAACTAATGGCTGTAACAACTAAGAACCTCGCTAGAGCAGCGGCATCGTTAACCACGACCACAGTTCTCTATACTGTACCTGCTTCTACCACAACAGTAGTTACTGGTATTGCCGTAACTAATACTGCAGGATCTGCAGGCACATTCACTTTGGCTATGGGTCCATCTGGTTCACAGGTCGCTCTTCATACCACAACAGCAATCGCCGCAAATACTACGGTCTACATTGACTGCAAGTTAGTACTATCAGCAACTAACACCATTACTGGTGGCGCATCAGCAACAACAATTAACTTTAATATTAACGGAGTGGAGATAGCGTAATGGCATTAACAGTCTTCCCTACACCTAGTGCAGGGCGCACGACTGCGCCTTCATTACAAAACACTATTACTTCATCACAACTTGTTACAATTCCCTCAACAGTAGATACAGTTTATTTTATTGCGGTAGGTGGTGGCGGTGCTGGGTCAAACGGTGCGGAATATGGCGGCAGTGGTGCAGGTGGCGGTGGTGGCGGTGGTGGTTTTGTAAATATTGGTAGCATTACAGGAGCGCAACTTTATAGAAATTTACCAATAGTAATTGGTGCTGGTGGCGTTGCAAATGGTGGTCTCGGAGGAACAACTTATGTAGGTCCATCAACAATTGGTTTTGCTGCTAATGGTGGTGCTGGCGGTATTGGTGCAGATGGATTTCCAGGTCCATTTTTTGGCGCAGGTGGTGGAGGAGTAAGTGGTGGTGGTCGAGGTGGTGGTGGTGCTGGTGGCGCAAATGGAGCAGACGGCGCTGGCAGTTTTTCACAAGGTCGCATTTCTTACGGTCAAGGAATGGGTAACCCTTATATAACTTTCAAAGTTCCTGGTGGTGGTGGCGGCGGCGGAAGTAATAATGGCGGTGGCGGTGGAACAACAAACGGCACTACTTCATCAGGCGGTACAGGTGGCGGTGCAAATTCTGGCGGAAACGCTGGTGCTTTAGGTCAAGGCGGTGGTGGCGGACACGGAAATTCTGCTGGCGGTCAAAGTGGCGGCAATGGTGGCGCTGGTGTTGTTTATCTTTACTACTAAAAAGGATTAAAAATGGCAATTTCACAAGTACCTGCAGCAAGTTCAAGCGTTGCTCCAATTTTGCGTACCGCAGTCACTACAACTGACGCTAACTACGCAATTGGTCAAATTGCTTGTTGGATTGCGGTAGTTGGTGGCGGAGGTGGTGGCGGTGCTGGCGCTAATGGCTCAACCGTTGCAGGAGGTGGAGGCGGTGGTGGCGCTGGCGGTAGAGTTTCTTTTGGCGTATATGTAAATTATGTAACTCCTATAAGTATAACTATTGGTAATGCTGGAACTGCTGGTGCAACAACTGGTGCTGCTGGCGGAACTGGTGGTACTACCTCTGTTGTCTTCACTAACGGTACAATTACTTCCGCAGGTGGTGCTGGCGGTGCTGGCGCTTCTACTACAAACGGCGGTAATGGTGCTGCTGGAGGTGTTGGCGCTTCGGGCGGCGGCGGTGGTGGCGGTGGTGGTGGAACTTCCAATGGTTTTGGTGGTGTTGGTGGAAACGGTGGAACAGGAGCAGGGGGAGGCTCAACTGCTACGGCTTCAACTGGTTCTTCTTCAGGAACTGCTGGGTCAGGTGGAGGCGCAGGAACTGCAATTATGTTTGGAAATACAGGCGGCGGCGCAGGTGGTGGCGGCGGCGCAGGTCAAACAGCAGGTTCTTTAGGTGCTGGTGGAACAGGTGGAACAAATGCAACTGGGTCTGGCGGTAATGGTGGCTCAGGTGGCGCAGTAAATACCGCTGGTGTTGTTGGTACCGCAGGAAGCGGTTATGGTAATGGCGGTGGCGGTGGTGGTGGCGGTGGTGCTACAACTGGAACATTTGGAGCAGGAGGTGCAGGTGCAACAGGAGCAGTCCTTATCTACTGGTAATTTACCTGACATAAACGACCTACCATACAAAATGTATGCAGTAGTAGAGAAAGGGATTGTACAAGGGTATGTTTGGGAAACCGAGACTTATCCAAAAACAAAAGATACTGAATTTGTCCTTATGACTTTTGAAAATTCACCTGCCTATACTCAGGGCACTTATAAAGATGGTAAATTTTATCCATAAAGAAAGGGTTCTAAATGCCTAATTTTGCAGTACTTAAAGAAGGAATAGTTACAAATATAATTGTTGCTGAATCAAAATCAGTAGCAGAAGAAGTAACAGGCTTGATCTGTGTTGAATATACAGATACCAACCCTGCTTATATTGATGGAACATATGATGGGTCAGTGTTTACTGCACCTATTGTAGAAAAATTATCAGAGTAAGTTGTATATTTGAGCATTTGGTTAAAATTAAGTGCACTACAATGAGAGCCGACAGAATAGGTAGATAGATGACAAAAGCAAGAGATCTAGCGACAGCAGGTTCGGCCTTTGCAGCCGTAGACGCCACAGAGTTAGGCTATCTAGATGGCGTTACTTCTGCTATCCAGACACAGATTAACACTAAGGCTAACTCTTCTTTGCCTACCCTTACAGGGCCAGTTTTAATTGCTCCTGAAGAGCGTATGACTGTCTCTGCTACTGCTGCTACTGGAACAGTAAACTTTGATGCATCTACTCAGGGCATTTTATATTACACAACCAACGCTTCAGGTAACTGGACACTAAACGTCCGTGGCACATCAGGTGCAACACTAAATAGCATCTTGGCAACAAATGATTCAATTACAATATCATTCTTTGTTACACAGGGCTCTACCGCTTACTACATGACTGCCTTCACCATTGATGGTAACGCAGTAACACCTAAATACTCTGGCGGTACAGCACCTTCTGCTGGTAACGCTTCATCAATCGATATCTACTCATTTACAATTATTAAGACAGCATCAGCAACCTTCACCGTCCTTGGTGCAGGCCCAGTAAAGTATGCGTAAAGGCGGCCCAATAAATGAGTCCTCTATTTTCTCCAGTATCAGCAGGTGGTATAGGTAAAGCAACAGTTACTGCTACCACTGGCTCCCCTACTGTAGACACATCATCACGTGCTGGTAAGACTATCTACAAGTTTACTGGCTCTGGTTCTATAACTGTCGGTACTGCTGGTACTGCAGAAATTCTTGTAATTGCAGGTGGGGGTGGAACTGCTGGTAACAATGCTGGTGGCGGAGGTGCTGGTGGATTACTCTCAATTGTTTCGGCTTATTTACCATCTGGTTCAAACACGGTTGTGGTTGGGGCGGGTGGTGCGGGATTTAATGATGGCACAAGAAGTGGCGCAAGAAACGGGTTTGCTTCACGGCTAGGTAATTATTATGCAGTCGGCGGTGGTGGTAGTGGTCAAAGTTCTCCATCAAATACTGGACAAGATGGTGGCTCTGGTGGCGGCGGGCCTTTCGGCGGTGGAAGTGGTACATCAGGACAAGGTAACGCTGGAACTAACAACGGCGCATCAGGTTGGGGTGGCGGTGGCTCTGGAGCAGCAGCCACCAGTGCTACTGGTGGCGCTGGTACAGCAAACTCAATTACAGGCACATCTGTTACATACGCTGCTGGTGGTAATGCAACTGGCGCAACAGATGGTTCTGCAAATACTGGCAATGGCGCATCGGGAAGCACCGCCAGCCTTGTTAATAATACTGGTGGTTCAGGTTATGTAGTGGTGGTGATTGGATAATGGCACACTTTGCAAGAATAGAAGACAACATCGTACGTGAAGTCATTGTTGTAAACAATGCAGTCATTACTGATGAAAAAGGAAAAGAACAAGAATCTTTGGGCGTTGCATTTTGCAAGTCATTGTTCGGTGAAGACACCAACTGGGTTCAGACATCTTATAATGGATCATTCCGTGGCAAGTACGCAGGATCAGGCGATAAATACGACGCCGAATTAGATGAATTTGTAAGCCCAATTTCAGAGGAGTAAACATGCCAGACAGCAAGTCCCGTGGTGTGAGCAACCTCCCTGTTGCTATACCAGACATTCCTGACGCCCCAACAGTGAGCGCTACAAATGTTGGGACTTCTCGTGCCTATAATGATGGCGCAGCAACTGTCACGTTCTCATCTCCTACTGGTGGACGTCCTTCTTCTTACTCGATCACTACATCTCCTAGTACTACAACAACGACTGCGACTACAAGTCCCGTAACTCTTACAGGTCTATCTAGCGCTACCTCGTATACCGCAACAGTAACGCCCTCAAATATTAGCGCCACAGGAGCGGCTACAACTTCTTCTTCTTTCACAGCAACCACAGTCCCACAGAACCCAACAGTAGGTACACCTACAGTTGCAACTGGCCAGTCTTACACAGGCAGCGCCACAGTCTCTGTGCCATTTACTGCTGGGGCTACTGGCGGCTCAAGCATCACTGGCTATACAGTTACATCATCTTCTGGTAGCACTAACACTGGCGCATCAAGCCCTATATCTATAGCCAGTGAGACTGTGGGTGTGGCTCGTACCTATACAGTTACCGCAACAAACGCCAATGGCACATCTACCGCATCTTCTGCCTCTGCATCTACAACACCATCTTCTGTTCCACAGGCACCAACTATCGGTACTGTTAGTGTTACAAACTCAACAACGGTGTCTATCCCGTTCACTGCTGGTGCTACTGGTGGCTCATCTATAACTTCTTACACGGCTACATCTAGCCCGTCTATTGCTTTATCTGTTTCTGGTACAACAACTCCACTAACAGTTACTGGAACATTTGCACTTAATACTGCTTACACGTTCACCATTGCTGCAGTTAACGCAAACGGTACTTCATCTGCTTCATCTTCATCAAACTCAATAACTCCAAACTTTGCAACTATTGCTGAAGTTCTTGTTATTGCTGGTGGTGGAGGTGGTTCAGGTGGTGCTGGTACTGGTGGTGGCGGTGCTGGTGGATATAGGACTAACGCATCGTTTCAATTACCTTCTTCATTTACAGTTACAGTTGGCGGCGGCGGAACTTCTGCATCTGGCGGTGCTGCGGGTGGAGTTGGAAGTACTAGCACTCTTAGCACAATTTCATCAAGTGGAGGTGGTGGAGGCGGTGCTTCAAATACAGTAGGAAATAACGGCGGTTCAGGCGGTGGCGGTTCTGGTGATGGTGGCGCTGGCGGCTATGCAGTAGCGGGAGGTTCTGGAAACTCTGGAAGTTATTCTCCAGTTGAAGGTTATGCAGGAGGTAGCGGATGGTCAAGTTCTAACTCTGGTGGTGGCGGTGGAGGTGGGTCTACTGGTGTTGGAGCAAATGCCTCAAACGGTGTAGGCGGTAATGGTGGAAGTGGTACATCGAGTTCTATTACTGGAAGTGCGGTAACTCGTGCTGGCGGTGGTGGCGGTGGTGTTAAACTAAATGGTTCTACTGCTGGTACTGCGACTGGTGGCGGTGGTGCAGGTGGAGTTAACAACGTAGGAAGTGCTGCAACCGTAAACACTGGAGGCGGTGGAGGCGGTTCTGGAAACAACACCGTTGCTGGTGGTACAGGTGGTTCAGGTGTCGTAATTATTGCTTACCCAACTTCTTACGCAGCACTTACTACCATTGCAGCAGGACTAACCTACTCAGTATCAACTGTATCTAGATCAGGTTATAGAGTTTATACATTCACAGCAGGAACAGGAACGGTGACAGTTTGATGGCTCACTATGCGTTTCTTGATGAAAACAATGTCGTTACAGAAGTAATTCCAGGTAAAGATGAGAATGAACTTCTTGATGGGTTGACTCCAGAAGAGTGGTATGGAAATTTCCGTGGTCAGCGCTGCGTTCGTACAAGTTACAACAACAGAATTAGAGTCCGTTATGCAGGTATAGGAATGTCCTACAACGAGGAACTCGATGCCTTTATCTACCCCAAGTGCCATGACGAAGCGACACTTGACGAAGTAACTTGCGACTGGGTTTGCGATAATGCAGACCACACAGTGGAGGTATAAGAGTGAGCGTACGTAATGCCAATGGCCAATCTGTAGATGGACCTACAGGCAAGGTTGCAGACGTACCTATCGCTCCATCTTCTGTTGCGGGTACCGATGTAGGCACTAGCCGTGCCTTTAATAATGGCGCTGTAAGCGTGGCCTTCACGCCAGATGCCACATACTGGCCTGCCACATCCTTCACCGCTACATCTAGTCCTGGCGGCTTTACCGCTACAGGTGCCTCTTCTCCTCTTGTAGTTACTGGTCTTGCTAGTCAGACTGCTTATACCTTTTCCGTTACTGGAACAAATAGTGCCACAACTTCGGCGGCATCTTCTGCCTCCGCTTCCGTTACTGCTACTACAGTTCCTGGCACTCCGACCATCACTGCAACACCTACTGTTGTAAGTACTACCTCTGTATCTATTCCGTTTTCAGTAAGTACTGGCGGCAAAAATTTAACTGCACTTACAGTAGTAAGTTCGCCCTCAGTAGCGCTCTCTTATACAGGTACAACTTCTCCAGTAACAGTAAGTGCAACATTTGCATCTAATACTGCTTATACATTTACAGTAGCAGCAACAAATGCCAATGGAACAGGTACCACATCTTCTGCTAGTGCTTCTGTAACCCCAGTTGTTGTACTTCCTGTTGATTATCTTGTAGTTGCAGGAGGCGGTGGTGGCGGTGCAGGTGGTCCATCAACAAGCGGAACACCTGGCGGTGGCGGTGGTGCTGGTGGCTATAGAAGTGGAACATCGTTCTCTGTAAATGGAGGTAGTTCATTTACAGTTACAGTTGGCGGTGGTGGAGCAGGTGGTACGGGTGACGCATCCAACGGAACAAAAGGAACAGATTCTGTCTTTTCAACAATAACTTCAACAGGTGGTGGCTTTGGTGCTGCCTACAACGCCGCAGGTGGTGCTGGTGGTTCTGGCGGTGGTGGTCAATTCAGACAAGGTGGTGGCGCAGGAAATACTCCTACAACGTCACCTTCTCAAGGCAATAACGGTGGCGCTGGAAATGACCAAGCCGCTAACGCATATAAAAGCGGCGGTGGCGGTGGCGCAAGCGCTGTGGGGCAAGATGGTGCTTCTGGTGGCAATGGTGGAAATGGCACTGCTAGTTCTATAACTGGTTCATCTGTAACTTATGCAGGTGGCGGTGGTGGTGGAACAGTGTTTAGTGGTGGTTCACAATCCTCT